>Ga0247723_1000082_pt1 | contig 56719 bp, 91 predicted proteins | sample MSEWelMarce5H_FC_FD_189079 | JGI IMG/M metagenome (GOLD analysis project Ga0247723, IMG submission 189079) | Subsurface sediment microbial communities from gas well in West Virginia, United States - MSEEL Well Study Marcellus 5H_FC | ecosystem: Environmental > Terrestrial > Deep subsurface >...
CAAATGCAGAATTAGCGAAGGATACGAAGTATCGTAACGAATTCAGCGAGATTATGTCTCGACAATTTGGCTCAACTAAGGGTTTTACCCTTGGCGATGCTATTGAACATTCAGCTAGTGTTTACACTAGTTTAGTGAAACAAAAGCGTAATCAGCTTGAAAAGCTGTGTGAAATCGGCAAGGTTTTACAGGAACTTCGTTCCGTAATTGGCAAGTCTGACAAAGAGTTTGGTCAAGCAGTAAAGTCTACGGCTCTTAAAAACATGAGCCGTCAAGACCGTAGTGATGCTATGTGGCTTTCTGAAAATTGGGTAGCAATTCAGAGCAAAATGAAAGAGTTAGATATTAACTCTTGTTCAGCTAGTTATCTTCGTCAGTTACTACGTAAAGAAGCAAAATCTACCGATAGCGAAGCTACTGTTAGCGAAGCTACTGAGTCAGATCAAGACTCTAGCGAAGCTAGTTCTAGTGTCGAATCTTCGTCAGTAAAATTGTCAGGCAATGATGCTGAAAGCATAGCAGTTGCCGTGATTACATTAGCGAAGCTAAAAGGTGTGTCACTTGCTGAAATAGCTACGCTAATCCTAGCCGAATCAGCTATCTAAAACCTACGGTTTATCCTGCAGTACCCACCAAGGGGAGCTTAGGCTCCCTTTTGGCGTTAGCAGGTCATGCATTTGCATCACCTTGCTATGTAGTGTGCTATGCCCTGTGCCATGTAGTGTGTGACATGTATGTGTATGTCACGCCATGATGTATGTATGTGTCTCATATCGAAGGCACAGGGTTCATGGCACAGTCTTTTACCTGTAAAAATAGGGTAATACAAAGTATTAGGGAAAATCCCTATTTACAAGGGTATTTCTATGCCCCGAAACTGTAAGCCAAGCAACACAATTCTACTGTCGAATGTTCGGCACTAACTTGGAGGATGTAAACATGGAAAAAAAGATGGAGCGTTTAGCTCGTAAGTTCCCTAAGGTATGGTTCAAAGACGGTGGCGAATTCAGTCCCGATCATGTAGGTACTATCTGGACAGGTGAAGGTAGCTCAATCGGTGACGAAGGGCAATGGGAAGCCTTCGACTACTACGGATATGACAGCACCTTCGGTGTTCACCCTAAGCTTGCTCATGTCCTCGAGAACATGGGATTGTATGCCGAGTTCTACGATGCTGGCACAGTGTTCTTTTACAAAAAATAATCGGAGATTAACCATGGAAAATGCACCACAATTTAACCGTAAACGGCATGGCAGTTTATTTGATCGGGGTCGTGCTGATAGCTACTATAGTAGACCCGAAGCCCCTCACTGGTATCCCGAGGGTTCGTATAACTGTGATCCCGTCACAGACCTAACCGATGCTGAGGTGAAGGAGTACCTAGATGGATATGCACACAATGAAAAGTTCGGGGACAAGAAATCGTGGGACTAGTACATAGTACTAAGGGAAAGTCCCTATTTACAGGGAAAATTGTAGCTACGACAATGGAAGCCAAGCAGTCGAATTCTACTGTCGAATGTTCGTCACTAACCATCGGAGGTTTATATGTCACCAATCACCTTACTATCCACTGTCGCTAATGCCAAGATCGAGAAGACGAATGCCCTTGTAGGTGGCAATCATCTGTATGCCGAGATGAGCATGATGCCTAACAATGTCATCTGTGCTGGCAGTAAAGCTGCCCAGTGTATGACCCCATGCCTTAAGAATGCTGGTCGTGGTGTCTTCTCGAATGTTCAATTGTCCCGTCAACGGAAGACTGATTTTTGGATGTCCAATCCTACTGAATTCAAGGCTCAATTAGTTCGTGAATTGGAAGCCCTTATCAGGAAGGCTCAGAGACAGGGTAAAACGGCTCGTGTAAGGCTCAATTGCTTCTCGGATATATCTTGGGAGCTTCAAGCCTGTACTCGTAATGGCAAGCCATTTAAGGGCATTCCACAGGCTTTCCCCGAGATCGAGTTCTACGACTACACCAAGCATGCATCACGATTAGGTAAGACACCTAGCAATTACACATTGACATTCTCATACTCTGGTGTATCCACCTATGTGAATCAAGTCAAATTGGCACAGGGTTCTAGCGATACGAATATGGCAGTCGTATTCCATGGTAAGGAATTGCCAGTCACATTCATGAATCGTAAGGTAATTGACGGTGACTTGCATGATGCTCGTATCGATGATCCTAAGGGTGTGATTGTGGGTCTCCGTGCCAAGGGTCCTGCTCGTAAGGATACAAGTGGATTCGTAGTGCATATGTAATGTTAGTCAAGCCCCACTTTCGGGGCTGTTTTACCCAATTTTGTGCAATATATTACACATTTTTCAAGGAGAAAATCATGGGTTTAGATATGTATCTAACTGCTAAGCGTTACATTTGGGAAAATTCAGATAAGCCTGAGGAACAGGCACTGGCTGATGCACTCAATAAGATGCCTACACTAGGCAATAAGGGTAAGCGTGTCAAAGGGGTAGAGGTGGAGGGTATGTACTGGCGTAAGGCTAACGCCATTCACAAGTGGTTTGTTGACAATGTCCAAGACGGGGAGGATGAATGCCGAGAACACTATGTGTCACGAGAACAACTCACGGAACTACGGGATGCATGCATAGAAGCAATGGCAGACCCCGACAATGCTCTGGATTATCTGCCCACTACATGCGGATTCTTTTTCGGTAGCACAGAGATAGATGAGTGGTACTTTCAGGGCTTACGGGACACCATCGATGGGCTGAATGGCTGTCTTGAGATGGATAAGGCATGGAGTTTTTACTATTGTTCAAGCTGGTAAGGGGGATGTATGTGGAAAGCAGTCGAATTAGCGGAAGATTACTGGATCATCCAAGATGACAATGGGTATGACGAATACATGGATGCACAGGGGGATAACCTCATGTTCACCACGAAGGATGAAGCAGAAGAAAAGATTTACATGATCAACACAGGAAAGGTACAGAAAATGGACATCACTAATGCAATCGAGATCATCAAGGAATACGGAGACAACATCGGTACTACCGATATCCTACTCACACTCAAGGAGATGCAGGATGACGAAGACCTACCCAACAGGGATCGTGCCGCATTGAATGTGTTTATGCATGAGGGTAGGAAGATGTTTGCCGCAGTCAAATTTAAACTGGAGGTTTAACCATGATGACTACAGAACAGATGATTGAAAAACTAATTGCTGATGACATTTTGACTATCAAGTCGGCAATGTACCAAGGTGATACAGAATACCTGTACCACATCTTAGCTGATGGCATTGGCTACAACAATATGACATCGGTTCAAATTGAAATCGAATACGAAGAAAGAAATTGGGAGGAAGCAGTGTGAGAGTCACACCAGTAGCACCCGTCTACCCTGTGTCCAAGTTCAATAGGCACAGGGAACAAGCAGTCTATACACCCAAACCCAAGGAGAAAATTGTGCAATATATTACACATAATCAAGACGATCTAATCCGTAGCAGTGGCACATGTCTACGAGGATGTATCACAGATACCAGCTACATCACTCTTGTAAGTACATTCGGTGAGCCTATGAAGGATGGCTTTGATGACTATAAGTCAGATGCAGAATGGCGTGTGCAGTTTGAAGATGGCACAGTAGCTACGATTTATAACTGGAAGAATGGTAGGAATTATTGCGGTGATGAGGGTACACCCACTAGCCTGATCCGTGAGTGGCACATCGGTGGGTACACAAGTGATGCAGTTGATCGTGTCAAACAAGCACTGCGTAGCATATGTAAGGAGGTAGCATGACAACCGAGTATGTAACTACAACCCGATCAGGCATTATCGATGCATTATGTCAGTCGATGTGTGATGACATTGAGATGAACATGGAAAAGCTAGGTGTCATAGCTTATCAGGGGTTCAAAGGCTATAGTAATTACACCGATGAGGAACTAATCAAAGAGTACATGGAGTATCTCAGTGAAGATCCTGACGCAGATATTTTTGTATTACTTGAACGGGGGGTAGCATGACTAAGCTAGAGTTACTCAAAATGATTCGGGAACTAATCGAACCCGAGACTACCCCCGATCCTGACAATATGTCAGACGGGGAATTGCTTGACATCATCTACGATCTTGTGAGATCAGAGGAGGGTGTATGAAAAAGTACAGAGTTATCGCTTCATATGTTGTCGAATGCTACTGTGACATAGAAGCAGAATCGAAGGAGGAAGCGTGGGATCTTGCATATCACATAGATGGGGGAGACTATACCCCTAGAAAAACCGTTGATGGAGACTGGCAGATCGAAAGAATCGAGGAGGTAGCATGACAGACACACGAACTGTATTACAGAAGGCACAGGATTTTGCCATGGGTCAAGTGCTATCCGAATGGGATTGTGACTACGACTACGATGACATCATCCGAGTACTGCGTAGTGATGAGTATGCAGATGGAGAGACGGATAGCGTTACCCCATGGGAACCATACGAGAATGACTATGGTACAGACATAGCCGATACCATTGAAGGTATGGTGCAAGACTTAGTTAGATTATTTGGAGGTACAAAATGAGAGTATTCGTATACTGGAATTTACACAGGGATTGCTGGTCAGTCAAGGCACTCGAGGGTGAGAACAAGGGCAGGGTCATACGCCATGCCAACAATATCAACCTCACTCACTGCACATTCAAGGTGTCCAAGGCTGGCAGGGAGCGTGTGCTTAGAGAGAAGCGTAAGAATGTACATGCTGGTGTAATAGGTAACCTGAGTTTTGTAGGTGAGATGGGTGACACAGGATTGTGGAAATGTGCCAGCACCTATCCTGCATTCATCCCCGTTACCTACAACCCATACAAGTACAGCACATTTGTGCGTAAGAACAATGACCACATGGAAATGCACAGTTCACCCGATGTATTTTTAAATCAGGATCGAAGTGTGTTTGCAATGGTCTAAGGGTTTGTCCTAATTGTAGTGTCGAATGTTCGTCACTAAACTGGAGGGAATATGAACGAGTACTTAACACTTGAAGTTGCAACAGAAGTAGCATGGCAGATCGGTGACATCCTTGAGAGTAAGCCAAGGGCAGAGAGCCGATGGCATGTATGTAACATCACAAGCCGATTGCTAAAGGCAGGGGTCATCGATGAGAACACAGAGGACATTGACGAAGTCATTAGTGCGTGGTTACATGAGAATGAGGGGTACTAGTATGAGTAACTTTGAAATGTTATGCAGCCTAGTGCTAACAGGTATGGCATTGGCTGCTTGTATAGGGGCTGTATACATGATGGTGTTTGTATTATGAAAGGGACGAATGATATGCAAGATGATCGGATACAACAAGAAAAAAACACACGGTATTTTTATATGGCACTGGCTGGGTTAGGAGTTTTGGTACTCATTGCACAGGTTTGTATGTATGTAGGTTACATGATAGGGGAGTGGTTGCTATGACGATTACGAATAGTGATGTAGAGATGTTTGGATGTACCGAAGCAGAGTTAAACGACATGCTTGACAACAACTACTATGCTCGTGTACTTAACAAAGATGTAGCGGATCTAATGCTGGCAATGAGCATACTCAGTGATGCACAGGAAGTGCTATCACATGGTAGTACCAATCAGGCTAGGCAGTTCATTAACAAATCCAAGTTCATCTTGAGCAGATGCATGGATAAGATTGATATAAGGGGAGAGTGATATGAGCAGAGAGATACATTTCAATGGTCGTAAGCCTAGCAAGGCACAGGTAATGAAGCATGTCCGTACCCTGATTGCCGAAGGATGGCAACACATCGAAGTATTTTGGGGTGAAAACTGGATAGAACTTGAGAAGTTCAATGGGTACTGGCATGGCAGTGGATGGATCAGGGATATTAGTGGTGCAGACATAGCATGTTTCGATCTTAACCAACAGGGGAAGGCAGCATGAGAGCAGACCTAAGCATTACTCATGATGACAATGAAGGATCACACTACCTCAACTTTGATCGCATCCTTGACAACGATTGTGGGACAGTAGCAACAGGTGGATACATTGGTGTCAGGGAAGATGAAGACGGTACTCTGCACATCTTTGTTGTAGATCAAGGTGGTGATGTAGTAATGCAGTGTGATGTACCCGTAACCCAAATGATAGGAGGATGACGATGAGTAAGAAAGTATTGTGGGTAATACAGACCAAGAAGACGGATCACATCTTCCCAACACTCAAGGCAGCAAGGGCTTCTACTGCTGGCTTGGATGCATGGTTTCATGGGGAGCAGTTGCGTATCATTAGTCGGATAGTACTGGATAAAATCACACGGAAAGGATCACATGTTAGAAGCACTCGAAGTGGTAGTACCCAATCATCCCAAGGCACGAGAGCGTAACAAGTTCGATGCCCCAGTGGATGTGAAGGAGCACGACTGGGTACATACGAATGTCAAGTTTGTAGGTACACCAGTTCAGTATGGCACAGTGTACAAGGCATTCAAAGGTACGACACCATTCACTGATCTAGGATACAAGGCACAGGCTGATTGCCCTACACATACCATCAGTCGATGGTCAGTCAGGGAATGTCCTGTAGCTAAGTACGAAGGGGATAGTTTGTGGCTGGCATTTGAGTCACGGGGTGGTACACCTCACCAGTTCTTGCAGTATGTAGCAGACACACAGAATGTAACAGTTGTAGGTACACATTTACCTGTGTATTCAATTAGATGGAAGCAGACGATCTACTCTAAGGGTTTACCCCTATTGACAGGTAGTTACGGTAGGTCTGATACTAGCAGTGCAATTTAGTTTCACAGTTCAATTTCAATCACACATTTTATAAGGAAATAAATATGTTAGTTACATCAAACAACGGTATCCCAGCATTGCCAGCACACTTGGACTTTGACCCAGTGCGTGAGCCACAGATGCGTAATGGCATTGCAATCCCTAACAAGTTCTGGACAGTCAACCCCCTCACAGATACGGTGATCGGTGATGGCAAGTCAGTGCATAACCCAGTCAACTTCCGTACCGTATGGGACAACATGCGTACTGGCTTGAGCCTAGCTAAGCTGGACACCAGCAATGTGGATGTCAAGTTCTCATCCATGAATAACGGTGCAGCATTCTCTGCTCAGATCATCCTCAAGCAGTACAACTTCGAGAAGAAGCTAGGTGAGCCAGCGAAGATGGTGATGCATGTCCGTGACTCACACGATCAGTCAGTCAAGATGCAGATCAGTGCCATGATCTACCGCCTTGCTTGCTTGAACGGTATGATTGCACCCCGTGAGCGTGTTGGTATCTCACAGAAGCACACCACATTCTATGACCCAGAGGTGATTGGCAAGGTAGCTTCCCAGTTCCCTGAGAAGTTAGAGCGTGATGCAGAAGTGATGTACCGTATGCAAGGTGTGAAGGTGAATCGTGATATGGCTATCGAGTTCTTCCGTAAGAACGTAGCTACATACATGACGAAGACTGGTGCCAAGATCAATAACAAATGGCTTGAGCGTATCATCGGTATCTACGATAGCTACAACACCATGAATGGTACTGCGTATCAGGTCTACAACACACTGACACACATCAGTACTCACGTTGAAGCCCAGCGTGATGGCACTGAGGTAGAGCGTAAGCGTATTCGTATCGAGCAGGACATCGAGTCTGTCATTCAAGGTGCTGACTTCCAGCACATGATTGCACCTCAAGTTGAGTATGCTTAAATAATAGGCAACCTGTACTGCACTCAGATGTTTGGGTGTAGTACACTTTCTTTAATTAAATCAAGGAGTTACGAATGATTAATGAACATGATCTAGCAGACATGTGTAACCTGTTTGAGTTACGTAAGGGTGACAAGTTCAAGCTTGCACCTGAGGAAGAAGCAGGTGAAGAGGTACGAGTACCGCCTGCACACGAGGACCCTAACTTTGACTTAGAGTATTTATTTGATCACATCGATGGCATGTACAGCTACTGTAAGAATCAAGCTGGGCAGGTCGTACACTTTGCAGCATGGACTAAGGTATATAAATTATGACTAAGAAAATAAGTTCGTTACAAGAAGAATGGGATGCAATTACTGCTATAGCCAGTAAAAAATATATATCTACAAAGGATCGCATGGATGTCGAGGATGCAATCCAACACGTAGAGAATACAGTCGAGGACATTGATGCACTCATCGAGCGATACATAGACAGACCCGATCACATCAGTGAGGATGAGATGTGGAACTACCTTGAGGGTATCAAGTGCGTACTCAAGCTGCGAATGGATGCATTGTGGAATGCACACAGACAGCGTGAATGCATCGATGGGTACGGTACCTTTGAAGAGGTAATGGAACAACGTGCAAAAGATTCCTTACCTACACTCAAGGTATTCAAAGATGCAATCAAGCAAACCCCTAAGAAAAAGAAGGTGAGTAAAAAGAAATGAACATACGTATAGAGGAAGTGTCAACCAACAAGGATGGCAGTACGAATGTCAACATTGACTTTGATGACGAAGGATTGAAGTACTTAGTACAGCATGCAGTCATTGACATCCTTACCCAGTACGCTAAACAAAACCCTATCCGACAACCCGATGAGACGGCTAAAACAAAACGAGTGCGTAAGAAAAATGTTAAGGCTACTTAAGCAGGTGTTTGTACTGGCTGTGTTTATCTTAGGTGTATTCCTAGGGTACATGGCTGGTCAGTCTGAGTACAAGCATGACAGTTGTTACGATGCGACAGGCAAGTATTCAGATTACACAGCGTGGTTGTCTGTACGAGACGGTATCTACAGATGCTTTTGGATTGAGAAGAACTACCCATGGAGGGTAAGACAACAAGGAGTGATCGATGTCAAGTAATGTTGGAGATATTAACAGTGATGCCAAGGGTACTGGTGCTAGGTACATCAGTGGCAAGGCAGACTTAAGCCTTATCCCTCTGAGTACATTGGAGGAAGAAGCAAGGGTATGGATGTACGGTACCAAGAAGTACAAGGCATTTAACTGGATGAAGGGTATGCCTTGGTCAGTACCACTGGGCTGTGCACTAAGGCACATAGCTGCATGGCAAGAGGGGGAGGACTTGGATCAAGAGTCTGGGCACCATCACTTAGCACATGCTATGTGTAACCTGCGTATGCTCATGCTATACAGCAAGGCATACAAAGAAGGGGATGACAGACCTCCGAAGGAATACTTTAGTGAAGGCAATTAAATGGGCAGGTACTATCCTGTGTTTGGCTGGCATAGCTTTAACCAGCTTCAACGTATACCCACTCAACATATTCTTAAGCCTGATTGGTAGTGGGCTATGGACATGGGCTGGGTGGGCACAAAGAGATGCACCTTTAACTTTGGTTGAGGGTGTTGCAGTTACATTATATTTTATAGGAGTAATAACATGGCTGATGAATTAAATATACCCTCGTTTAGTAAGCAAAAGAAACTCAAGACTAAGTCCGTAACGATACAGGCACCACTGCCTAGTATGGATGCACCCAATGAGATTACATACACACCACCGCCTAGCTACGTAGCACTGACGGATGATCAGATTGAATCCTGCCGTAAGGGTCAGGACATCTTTGACTTTGCCCGTGACATTGAAGAACTTGTACGCATCAACAACAAGATCTAGTATGTACGTTTTGATCGGAGCATTCCTGCTGTACCAGTTCGGTGCTGGTCCAATGTGGTGGGCTGCGTATGGCATCGTGTTAGTACTTAACTTTTTAATTGCCTTCATTCAAGGCTACAGACAACGGAGTATTTAAAATGGATTATAAATTTACATTAAGTTTAGATGGTGATCAGGTAGATGAACTGGTAGTAGCCAGTCTAAAAGATACCTACGAAGAATGTGTCAAGACATTGCTGTGTCCTACCCGTCAGTGGTATGACCCCATCGAAGATGTAATCCGTAGGCAAGAGGCACTGAATGAATTGCTGCAGTATCACATGGCACCTGAAGCCTATCGTACTTACGTTAACTATTGGAATGCATACACCCTACAGGAAGGAACAGCAAATGAAAAAGATAAAGATACAGGAGTTGATGACTGAGTATTACGCATCACTAGACTACCGTTCCTTATCTGATTCAGCTAAGAAGGATTACAAGTACTGCCTTAACACATTGCTGGCTACTGTTGTACGTGACAGATCAATATCCAAGATGTATCTCCAATCTATGAATACTCCCTTAGCCCAAGTTGCTTACAACATCTGGGCTGAGAGGGGTGTTTCATTTGCTAACCACACCCACGCTGTGGCTAGTAAACTGTACAACTTTGGAATACAGCTAGGGTACACAGATCTAAATCCCTTCAGCAAGGTATCTAAACGCTCCGCTAAGCCACGCAAAGTGGTATGGACAAGGGAGCATATCAACTTGTTCTTAGACACCGCCTACAGCCGTTTTAAGTGGCGTAGCGTAGGGCTTATAGTTCAGATGGCATACGAGTGGTGTCAGAGACTAGGTGACATGGCTAACCTAACATGGGATATGTATGACCCTGAGACTAGGGTTCTGTACCTAGAACAGTCTAAGCGTAGGGCTAAGGTAGAGTTACCTACTACAGATGAACTGCATGAGATGTTGATGCAGCAGAAGACAGACGTAGACTTCCAGTCTTATGTGGCACCTAGGTGTATGGAACGTAGGATCATTAGCAGACCTTACGATAAGTACGCATTGTCGTATGTAGCTAGGGAAATCATCAAGGCTGCTGGGTTACCTGATGAGTTACAGATTATGGACATGCGTAGGACTGGCACCATGGAGATGGTTGAAGCAGGGGTCTCCCTCCCTCAGATCATGAGTATCACAGGTCATGCCAATCCACAGTCAGTAAAACCCTACATGAAAAATACATTGACAAGTGCAAGGAAAGCTGCTACGCTTCGCTTTAACACCGCCAGTGATACAGTATAAGGATACACAATGCAAGTAGCAGGGTTTAAATCAGATGAGTATGAGATGAGCTTGCCCGAGATAGGTAAAGCACTTGGAATGTCTACGAGTAGGGTGTATGAACTACAGGTTAGTGCCATGTCTAAAGTGCGTATGTATTGTGAGATACATGGCATTGAGTTTGAGGATCTCATAGATTCGTTAAGTAAAAAGGATAAGCAATGAAAGTAAAACTACACATAACCCACTGGCACAAGGGTGGTGTATTCCACTGGGGTGAATGGAAGTTTAATGGAGGAGACAGCTACCTAAGCTATCGCCTCGGTCCTCTACTAGTACAGATAAGGAAATAGAAATGAGTGAGCACGAAGAACTTAAAGCTGCAGTGCGTAGTTTCTTTCAAGACTTCCTTGACATACGGGAAGAGTCTGATAGTGGCAGAGTGTTTGCACCTATAACAATCAGTAGCTGCAGGTGCATGATGATAGAACCCTTAGCTGAGGTGTTAGCTAAGATGCGTAAGTTATCGGGTGCACAGAAAGGGAGTAAGTAATGAACATCCGTGCATACGTAGAAGGATTAGAACTATCCCTAGGTCGAGTACACAGGGGGAACTGCCCAGTATGCCAGCGTAAGAACACCTTCACTGCCATCAATGATATGGGTACCGTGATGTGGAACTGTTACTCCAATGGTTGCAATGTGGCAGGGGCTATCAAAACATTTATACCTGCTGCAGATTTAATGAGGTTAATGCATGTGAGTTATGTACATACAGATTTACCTATCGACTTTGAGTTTCCTGACTGGATCATTGTTGACTATGAACGCAAGGGATTGAAAGACTTGTGCCATCGCTGGCAGTTAGATCCGCACTGGCTTGACTTACGATACGACATCCGAGAAGAGCGTGTGGTATTTCCTGTACGTGAGGGTGGCAAGTTAGTAGACGGAGTAGGTAGAGGCATACACCATGGCATCACACCTAAGTGGAAACGCTACGGTGTAGCACGTACAGCGTATGTGGTAGGTGACATGGATGTAGCTGTCGTAGTAGAGGATTGCATTAGTGCTGCAGTTGTAGATACTTTAGGTGGCACAGGCTTTGCCCTACTGGGTACAGCGTTACTCGAGGAACACAAACGATTGCTTGCCAAGTATAAGAAGGTTGTGGTAGCATTAGATCCAGACGCAATGAGTAAGACACTTGTATATACCCGTGAACTAAAGGCTATTGGAATCGAAGCAGTAGCCATGAATTTGCTGGATGATTTAAAGTACCGTGTCCCAGAGGATATAGCCCAGTTGAAAAATAGAATGAGGAGTTAGTATGGAATTAACCTTGATTAGAAGTTTGATGGACAAAGACTTCTACGATGAGACCAGAGGTAACCGTTGTCCAGATAAGTTGTTCAGTAAAGATACACGTAAGATCAAATCAACCATCGATACAGCGATGGAACAGTACCAAAGAAATTTAACAGTAGACGAAGTACAAGCACTATTCTTTGCAGCAAATCCCACACTTACTACAGCACAAAAACAATCATACGAATTGCAGTTCAATAAGATTCGTAAGGAAGACATCATGGGTGCTGATGTTGCAACAGAAGTATTGAGCAACATGTTCCGGCAGGTAGTGGGTGAGGAGGTAGCTAACCTTGGATTCCAGTATGTCAATGGTGACCAGACTACGATGGAGCCACTGAGACATATCCTTGATATGTACCAAGATGATTTCACACCAAGCATTCGTATCAAGTATGTAGACAATAGCATTGAGAACTTGATTGAGAGTGCAGCAAACAATACCAAGTGGCAGTTTAATATTCCATCACTACATCACTCAGTCAATGGCTTAGACAATGGAATGTTATTTGTTATCGGTGCACGTAGTAACGTAGGTAAGTCAAGCTTCCACTCCACCTTATGTGCAGGTCCTAATGGCTGGGCATACCAAGGTGCAAAGATACTTGTGCTGTGTAATGAAGAGAAGCCGGAGCGTGTAGCATCTCGCTACATGACTGCTTGTACGGGCATGACGATACAGCAGATCGTGTCTGACAAGATCACTGCACACAGATCCTATGATCCTATCAAGGATAACTTAAAGTTTGTAGATGCAACAGGCAAGACAATGAAGTGGGCTGAGTCAGTCATCAAGAAACATAAGCCTGACATTGTTGTGCTTGACATCGGCAGTAAGTTCTCAGAGGAAGGTGCTTCAACTAATAACCATGAGACACTGAAAGCTAATGCAGTCTATGCCCGTAACATCGGTAAGATCTATGGCTGCTTAGTTGTGTATTGCACACAGTTGAGTGCTGAAGCAGAAGGCAAGATCGTATTGTCTCAGGCTATGATTGAAGGCAGTAAGACTGGCTTGGCAGGTGAGTCAGACTTGATGATCTTAGTTGCACGTAACCCACCCATGAATGATCAGACTGAGGATGATGGTATGCGTTACTTAAACATTGTGAAGAACAAGATCAGTGGTATCCATCGTATTATAAATTGTGAGTTTGACTATCACACTGGTGCATACTCATCATGATTATCACACTTGACGTGGAGAACACAGTCAGTAACAGAGGGGGTAAGAAACACCTAGATCCCTTTGAGACTGGCAATACACTGGTGATGGTTGGCTATAAGTTACTAGGCGGTACACACCGTGTGTATACCTTTGACCATTCACAGGTGCAAGAAGATTGTGCTAAGAACAGGCAGGAGCTACAGTCTGTACTGGATCAGACTACCCTTATGATTGGACACAATCTAAACCATGACTTAGTGTGGCTATGGGAGTCTGGCTTTAAGTATGATGGTCTTATCTTCGATACCATGATCAGTGACTACGTCTTACAGCGTGGAGTCAAGTTGCCATCCGACTTGGGTTCAGTTGCTATGCGTCATGGCTGTGAGATCCTTAAGCAAGACACACTCAAGACTTACTTTAAGAATGGATACAGTACTCGTGACATTCCCCATGCTGAGCTAGTCGAGTACCTTGAGCATGACTTAGGTTCCACTGAGGGTATCTACAAATCAATACAGGCTAAGCTGTTGACACCTCAGGATGCAGGTCTACGTGAGACGATTGAGATGTCCAACGAAGTTGCTATGGTCCTGTCAAGGATCTATCACACGGGTATCAAGGTAGACTTGTCAGCACTGGATGCAGTACGGCTACAGTTCGAGACAGAGCGTGATGACATTGTGAAGTTACTACAGTCTCATGTACGTACACTGATGGGTGATACACCAATCAATCTCAATAGTCCTGAGCAGTTGTCATGGATTGTGTACAGTCGTAAGCCCCACAATAAGGGTGCATGGATGACTGCTATTACTCCGTACATGAAAGACACAGAGTTCAAGGAAGCAGTCAAGCGACACTTCAGTAATGTGTACAAGACCAAGGCAGTTAAGTGTGCTGGCTGTGATGGCAAGGGCTTTAACTACAAGCTGAAGAAGGATGGTTCCCCATTCAAGAAGTCCACCAAGTGTGTTACATGTAACGGTGTGGGGTTTGAGTTCAAGCCCACTAAAGAACTGGCAGGGTTAAAGTTCACAGCACCTAACGCTAAGTGGGCTAGTGCCAATGGCTTTGGTACAGGCAAGGATAACCTTGAGACCCTTGAGCGAGTGGCTGTATCCAAGGGTATGACTGATGCTGTTGAGTTCCTAGGTAAGTTACGTAGGCTGTCAGCATTGGATAGTTACCTAAGTAACTTCGTAGAGGGCATTGCTTCCTACCTCAAGCCGGACGGTCTATTGCATGTACGATTAAACCAACATGTCACTTCGACTGGTAGGTTCAGTGGGTCTAACCCCAACATGCAGAACATGCCTAGGGGTGGTACCTTCCCAGTGAAGCGGGTATTTGTATCTCGCTTTGAGGGTGGCAAGATTATGGAAGCAGACTTTGCCCAGCTAGAGTTTCGTGTAGCTGCATTCTTATCCCAAGATCAACGAGCTATGCAGGAAGTCAGTGAAGGGTTTGATGTGCACTCGTATACTGCCAAGGTTATTACGGATGCAGGTCAGCCTACCAGTAGACAGGATGCCAAGGCACATACCTTTGCCCCACTCTATGGTGCTACTGGGTATGGGCGTACCCCGTCTGAGGCTGCATACTACAAGCACTTCCTAGAGAAGTACACAGGCATTGCCAAGTGGCACAGTGTTCTAGCCAAGCAAGCCCTGAATTATAAGTACATAAAGATACCTAGCAATAGGGAGTTTGCATTCCCCGATGTGCAGCGTAAGCGGGATGGGACAGTGACACACTTTACTGCCATCAAGAACTACCCAGTTCAAGCCTTCGCTACAGCAGACATAGTGCCTTTAGCCCTAGTAGAAATCTACAATAGGCTTAAGCCGTACAAGAGCAGAGTAGTAAATTCTGTCCATGATTCTATCGTGATTGATGTTCACCCCGATGAGATAGAAGAAGCGGTCAGAGTAATTGATGGAGTACAGCGGGATCTAGTAGGTTTGATTAATAAAAAATGGTCAATAGATTTCAATGTACCCCTTGCATTAGATAGTAAAATGGGTGATAATTGGTTAGAGCAAAAAGATGTACACGTTAATTAACAACAGAAAAGGAATAGACACATGTCTAATATAACTCTCGCAGCAGGTGGTAACTTTGCACAGATGGCTGAAGCCATGGGCATGGCAGTTGATATTGCTAAGCCTAAGAAGCAAAGCAATCTAGCCCGATTAAAGTTGGATCACAAGGGCATCATGGGTGAAGAGGTTGTCGGTGGTAAGAAGAAGAAGGTAGAAGTAGTGTCAGCAGGTAGCTACGTACTTGATCGTCCTAACCTAGACCCAGTTTATGGTAATGATGTAACCATTCGTTTGTTTAACCAACGCTTTATGTATAAGAAATATATCCAAGGTTCAGGTGATGTTAAGTCTAAGTACGTAAAGACCATCATGGACAAAGACTTGAATGGTGACTTGCGGGATAACGATGGTGGCTTTAACTGTGGCAAACCCTCCGGCTGGATCGAAGACTACAGTGCATTGCCAGCAGAGACAAAGGCTTTACTCAAGTCTATCAAGCGGGTACGTGTATTGTTTGGTGAGATTACAATGAAGGACCCAGTCAACGCTAAAGGCGAAGCACTCGGTTTGATTGAGTCTATTCCTTTTATTTGGGAGATTGATAACCGTGATGCATTTAAAACTTTGGGTGCACCTATTGCACAGATGGCTAAGCAAAACCGCATCCTTCCACAACACCGCATCATCTTGGGTGCAGAAGAGCAGTCTCTCCCAACAGGGGCAACTTACTTCTTGCCTACAGCAGTACTCGATCTATCTAGCACCCTTGAGTTGACAGATGCAGACAGTACTTTGTTCGGTGACTTTAATGCTTGGGTTGATAACTACAACGAGTACATCGTTAAGGAGTTCAACAAGTTAAGTCAACCAGCAGAAGCTAGTGCAGATGAACTTGCGATTGCCGAAGAGTTTGTTGACGTAGAAGTAGAAGCGTAATGAATCATCCTGCCGAGTTAAAGATACACCAGTATCTAAGTAAGGTAAGACACGGGGACAGTACCCTGAGCGATGAAGTAGTAGAACAGATCGTCTCAGATGTTCGTGCTGCCCTTACTCGGCAGTTTGTAGACAAGCGGGATAACAAGTTCTCACTGAGAATGTCAAACGTAGGGCGTGACTACTGTCAGCTTTGGTTTGATAAGAACAGTCCTGAGGATGCAGTGCCCCACTCTACAAACTTCATTATCAATATGATGATGGGTGACATTGCTGAGGCAGTGTTCAAAGGTTTACTGACACAGTCTGGTGTGGCTTATGCTAACGGAGATAAGGTAACACTGGTGGCAGGTGAGCACACTATCCATGGCACACCCGACTTAAGCACTGAGGGTGCAGTAGATGACGTTAAGTCTGCTAGTCCTTGGTCATACACCAATAAGTTTGTTGACTATCAAACCCTACACGACAATGATTCCTTTGGCTATGTGGGTCAGCTTGCTGGCTACGCTAAGGCTATGGGTATCAAGCCGGGTGGTTGGTGGGTAATCAACAAGGCTAACGGTGAGTTTAAGTATGTAGCTGCTGAGGGTATTGATCTTGATGCAGAAGTAAAGAAGATCGAACAGAAGGCAGACAAGCTAAAGGAGAATACCTTTGAACGATGTTACGAAGCAATCCCTGAAACCTATCGCAAGAAAGAAACAGGGAACCTTGTACTGGGGCGGGAGTGTGGCTGGTGCTCTTACCGATACAAATGTTGGCAAGGACTACAAGAGAAACCATCACTTGTATCTAAGGCAGCAAACCCTCCAATGGTTTCCTACGTTAAGATAATGCCGAAGGAAATAGAGTAACGTGCCTAAGTTTAATGCCAAGCATTACGCTGCTTCTAAGGCAAATGGATACCGCAGTGGGTTAGAAGAACTTGTCCAGTCGGATTTGATACAAGCGAATGTTGATGCATCGTATGAATCAATTAAGATTGAATGGGAAGATCTAACCTACCGTAGGTACACACCAGACTTTCTATTACCCAATGGTATTATCGTTGAGACTAAAGGATTGTTTACTACAGAAGATAGACGTAAGCATACATTAGTTAAGAAGCAACACCCTATGCTAGACATTCGGTTTGTATTTCAAAGTAGTAAACGCAGAATCAGTAAGACATCTAAGACTACGTATGCAGGTTGGTGTGAGAAGCAAGGCTTCTTGTATGCAGATAAGACAGTACCAGAGTCATGGATTAAAGAGCCAAAGAAAAAAGATATGCCCCTAGAATTCAATCCATTTAAAGGAACTAAACATGAGTAATGCAATTAAGAAAGATGACATCGTACTAATCATTCGACCTAACTTCAATGAAGCTAAGTGGTCAGGTACTGTAGATCTTAATGTGATGTACATGCCATCAGATAAGTTAGACGAAGAGTCATACGAAGAACTTATGGGATTGATGCATGGGGTTATTACTTGTTTCCACTTACTCAATACAGATGCTGAGTTTGGTGAGAAGGTATCTGAAGAGATGGACAAGATGATTGAATCAGGTAAGTTGACAGTAAGTCAGCTAGATGAGAACACCTTAGGTGAAGTCATTGACTTAACCGAGTGGACACAGACACGGGGGAATGCATAATGGGAACTTTGGATGATCGTAATCAACCGCTTAACACCCGCAAGTCTATTGATGATTGTTCAGGGGAAGAGTGGAGTGCTGCCAATCGTGCATTCTGGAAACAGATGGAGGAAGATCCACAGTATCAAAAGCAAGAGAGTCTCTTTGAGGGTGACTCCTTGTTTGACGATACACTAAGACAAGATGAAGACGAGCATGCAATGGAAACTCAATTCATGCTTGACGATGAGAGACAGTTTGAACAGATAGTACAGGTGCTAGGTCCTTACGATGCCATTAGCTATTGTCATGGTGCAGCACTAGAGATCCTACTTAACTTGGATAACTGCTTAAACAATTCTGCAGCTATCCGTAAGGCTAGTCGTGCATTAGATCGTATGGCTAGATTGACAGACGAAACACGAGGAGTTAACTGGTGAGCACAGAACCTACTATCTTTGTAGAGGTACGCTTTGAATTAGTATTAGATCCAGAGTCTGCCCCTCCGACATATAAAGATCCAGACTACCTACAAGAAGTATTGCAAGAAGCAATCAAGGATGCAGTCTACGACATTGGTGCTGAAGAAGTTAATGAATTCTTTATTGAACTGGAAACAGACCTATGAATGCACCAGTCCGTAAGCGATTCGATAGAGAACTATTTAATGAAACAGATGGTACTGCTAGAGATTCCGCTAGGGTATACTGGACATCTTTGGGTCATACCGTTGAGGATCACCCCGATAGGTATGCTGTAGATCTTATTGTAGACACAGGATCAGAGACATTCTATTGTGAGGTAGAGATTAAGAAGGTATGGACAGGTGCTGCGTTTAAGTACGATACCCTGCAGATACCTGAGCGTAAGGCTAAGTTTGCTAAGCTAGATAAGCCAGCATACTTTATGATCTTTAATAAAGAACGTAGTCATGCATTCATCTGCAGTCACACAGACCTGTTAGATTCCCCCATAGTTGAGGTGCCTAACAAGTATGTGTATAAGGGAGAGATGTTCTTTCAAGTACCGATTACGAAGTTACAGCTAGTGGAGATTCCAAGTGGCAACCCGTAAACATGAACAATCCCCTCAAGATAGGATGGACAATCTACTCCTAGATAATAATATGTTCTTCTTAAATGGGGACATTGATATCGAGAACGTAGATCGATGCATCAAGTGGATTGAGTATGAGAACATTGACAGTACTAAGTCTAAGCTGCTAACACTGTATGTGAATACACCGGGTGGGGATCTGTATCAGACCTTTGCCTTGATTGATATCATGCGTAGCAGTAAGCATCCTATCCGTACCATTGGGCTAGGCAACATCATGAGTGGTGGCTTCTTGATCTTTGTATGTGGTACCAAGGGTGAGAGATACATTGCACCTAATGCTGGCATCATGTGTCACCAACTGTCGGATGACATTACAGATAAGTATCATGACATTAAGTCAGCAGTAAAAGAAGTAGAGAACTGTAATGCTAAGATGATTAAGATACTTCGTGATGCAACAGGCTTAAGTGCATTAAAGATTTCAGCTAAACTATTACCAGCAAGTGATGTATACTTGACTGCAAAGGAATTGATACAGTTAAATGCAGCAGACTATATACTAGGAGAAGATGATGGCACACCTGTCTGATGACTTGTTTGATGAGAGTATGGTAAAGTTAAAGAGGGCACTAGGTGTTGCTACTTGTGCTATGTCTGCAACTGCCAACTCAGAATGGCTTGACCATAAACCTGCTATTGAGTATGCTTTATGGCAGGTGCAAGAGAATCTATGTGATGTTATTATAGATGTAGAAGAAGCAGTAGAGTTTAATACAGGGTTTTCAAAGTTAGCACGAGTGAAAGCCTTGTTTGAAGCAGCACGTTTAGTGGAACGATTCCATGATTCACCCGTAGTGATTCCACCTAACGAAAGTTTTGCAACGGTCATAGCTAGAGCAATCAAGCAACTAGCTACCACAGAGGAGAGTGATGATGACATCGAAGATTATGAAGGGTAGTATTGCAGTAGGCATTGCAGCAGCAGTCTTAGGAATTACAGGGTGTGCATCTTCACCTTATGGTTCCGAGTCTAAGCTGGTAGTACAGAAGAGAGCACAAGCTATGAGTAGACAAGAGGTTATTCAAGCGATACAGGATTGTGAAGTATCTAGAATGAGACCTGTTCTCATTATGGCTAAGCGTAGGGTGAATGATTGGGATACGGACATCATCATTGATGTAACTTGTGCCCCACGCAATCCAGCCTACTACTTTTAATATAATAAAAACAAGTACATACGAAGGCAGTTGCTTTAAAGGGAATTTTAAGTATAACTAAAGTCCCCCCATGGGAGTACAGATTTTACTGTGCTCCTATTTTTTTCAATAAAATCAACAACATAGGTATACTTCATGACGAAATACACAATGACTCCCTACAATGACTTCATTGCCAAGAGCAGATACTCTCGTTACATAGACGAGCTTGGCAGACGTGAGCATTGGAGTGAGACAGTAACACGATACTTTGACTTTATGACAGAGCATCTAAAGGATAAAAAGAATTACACCCTGACTCCTGAGCTACGTGCCGAGTTAGAACAAGCAGTAAAGGATCTAGATGTAGTGCCATCCATGAGAGCCGTCATGACCTCGGGACCAGCACTAGAGAGACAGAACGTAGCAGCATTCAATTGTTCCTACCTACCTATCGATGACCCTAAAGCATTCGATGAAGCTATGTACATCCTCCTGTGTGGTACAGGTGTAGGATTTAGTGTGGAGAAGAAGTATGTATCTAGATTACCTGAAGTCCCTGATCGTATGTTCAGTAGTCAAACTACTATTGTTGTTTCGGATTCTAAAGAAGGATGGGCTAAATCACTTCGACAACTCATTGCTCTTCTGTACTCTGGCGAAGTTCCACAGTACGACATACATAAAGTCCGTGAGGCAGGTGCAAGACTCAAGACCTTTGGAGGCAGGGCATCTGGACCAAAACCCTTGGAAGACTTATTTAAGTTTGTCATTAGCAAATTCAAAGGTGCAGCTGGTAGACGTTTATCTTCCCTCGAATGCCATGACATTCTGTGCAAGATCGGGGAAGTTGTTGTTGTGGGTGGAGTACGTAGGTCAGCAATGATCTCACTGTCAGACTTAACAGATGACAACATGGCTCATGCTAAAGCAGGTGCATGGTGGGATGGTCAAGGACAACGTGCCTTGGCTAACAACTCTGCTGTGTACGAAGAGAAGCCAAGCATTGGACACTTCATGCGTGAGTGGACATCTATTTATGAATCACATTCAGGTGAGAGAGGAATCTTCAGTCGTGATGCATCCCAAAGACAAGCAGCAAAAAACGGAAGGCGTGATAGTACTTATGAGTTTGGTACTAATCCTTGTAGCGAAATTATTTTACGCCCTTATCAATTCTGTAATCTGTCTAGCTGTATTGTGCGTAGCACTGATAGCTTTGATTCTCTATCCACTAAGATTCGCTTGGCAACTATTCTCGGAACATTTCAAGCGACCTTAACAGACTTCCCGTACCTACGTAAGATCTGGCAGAAGAATACAGAAGAAGAAGCATTGCTTGGTGTGTCAATGACTGGTATCCTTGACAATGCTTTATTAAATAATCCAGATGATCTGGACCTACCTAAACGCTTGGAGGCTTTACGTGATATTGCTGTCGCTACTAACGCTGAATACGCTGCTGCTATTGGCATTAATCAATCTGTCGCTGTTACTGCCATTAAACCAGAAGGCACAGTCAGTCAGCTTTGTTCTACTGCTAGTGGCATTCATCCTCAGCACAGCAAGTATTATATTAGAAGGGTTAGGGCTGATAACAAGGACCCACTTACTCAATTTATGATTCAGGCTGGGTTCGTAGCAGAGCCATGCTTCATGAAACCTGATAGCACTACTGTGTTTAGTTTCCCTGTGAAGGTTGCAGATGGTGCACTGTTACGTGAAGACTTGTCTGCTATCCAGCATCTGAAACTGTGGCTACTATTCCAACGTCATTACTGTGAACACAAGCCATCTGTCACAATCTCTGTGAAGGAAGACGAGTGGATGCAGGTAGGTGCTTGGGTATATGAACACTTCGATGAGGTTACAGGGGTATCTTTCCTGCCTATGGATGGTGGCACATACAAGCAAGCACCGTATGAAGAGTGTACAGAAGAAGAGTACAACAAGTTGAAGCTGTTAGTACCTGAGTCAGTAGACTGGAGTAACTTCAAAGAGTATGATGATAATGTGGAAGGTGCTCAGATGTTATCTTGTACTGCGGGTGGTTGTAGTATATAATCTAAGTAGTGCCCCTTTAGTTAAATGGTATAACACTTGATTTGTAATCATGGATTGGCAGTTCGATTCTGTCAAGGGGCACCACTAAGTATTACATGAGAGTGTGGTAAATAGTAAGCAAGCCTAACTGTCAAGGTTAATCAGTACCCCAACGGCATGATCCCTAGTGGAGACGGTCCGTATGCTGAAGCGGAAGGAAGCTGTAAGTTGGGGAAGAGGGTACAATCTTCTTTTAAACACACGACAGTACTCTCATTTAATACTAAAGGAGCTAACATGAATCGCTATAGAATTGCAGAAGAATACCCAGATGTCCAGCTTATGATGCTAGAACCTCACTACTTTGATAAAGCTATTGTGGGTGTAGTACAGAAGTGTAATCAAGTACAAGCCATCTGCTATGATGCAGTTAAATGCATTAAGCTATTAGCTAAGTATGAGGGTATGTCGGAGGATGAGGCAGCTGAGTACTTCGAGTACAACACACAGGGTGCATACGTAGGTGAACACACACCTGTGTTTCTTTATAAGTGATTATCTAAACCGCTGGATCAGTGCTTCGTATTTGTAGACTTGGCTGTACTCTTTAGTCTGATCCATTGTCCTGCCATCATTCTCTTCAGCATACAGTTCATTGATAGCCCTACGTGCAACAGCAGGCAGCTTATCAAACCGCATCTTATTAACACGATCCCTATCTTCAACCGTCATCTTAGCTTGAGTAATCTCACGAGCCATGCTTAATGTCTCTTGCAGATTAGTAGCCATAGCAATGCGTTGTTGATCCCGAGTAAAGCCTTTGTATCTCTCACTGTTAATCAAACCAGTGATACGATTCTCTACATAAGGGATAGATGCCTTAATGAAGGCACGATCATAGACCTTATCTCCAGTAGCACCAAAGAATGTATACGGGTCTAGCTTCAGCTTAACAAACTCACGTTCAATAAGATTCTTCTCTGGGGTTAAACGTACACCAGATAAGCTGTTAAAGAATTCACCAGCACGAACAGGTGCCTTGTCAGAGAAGTAAGGTTGGAATCCCGGTAACTCTTCTTTGAGTTCAGGTATCTTAGCCATCACCCTTTGAACAGCAGCTTGACCAATAGTAGGCAGAGCAGTAACAGTCTTCTCTATGTCGGATACTTCGCCTGCTTCAGTGCGTCTCTTTAGTTCTTTGGCAGAAGAGTATGGTCCTATTATGTTAGGGTCTCTAGCAATCTGACCACCTTCATCAAACAAATCTAAGTACTCAAAGACAGCTTTTCCGGGGGTAGTAAAGCGACCAGCAAAGTCACCTAATAATCTACCGATTGCTTTGTTAACACGCTCTACTCCCTTGCCTTCTGAACCTGCAATAAGATTAGGCAGTTCATCAATCAAAGAAGCCTGTGATCCAGCTGGCATCTTCATACCAATAATAGCTGTGAGCAATTCAGATACCTTGGCATCTTCTGTTCTGCCTAGCTTTTGCTTAGCAAGGAAATCCCCTACTGCCATGTACGGACCAATAGGAAATACACCACGGATATCTACGGTACTGCCATCTTCATTGGTGACATTGAACCACTCACCGTCTTGGTTTTCTAGACGATACTTGTAGGCAGCATAGATAGCTGCTGTACCTACAACACCTTTACTCATATTCTCTAAGCCCTTATTAAGCTGAGCTTGACCCCCAGCTTCACCCTTAGCTACCCGCATTGCACCATTAGCAATATCCCCTACACCAGCAGCACCACCCAATGGACTGTTACGATATTGGAATGCAATAGCATTAGACATAAACCGAGGGAAGGTAACCATTAAAGATCCACCCGGTAACTTCTCAAAGAAACTAACGAAGTTACTAGCTAACCCCTCTGCGGCTGCTTCTACGCCCTTCTGAGACGCTTTCTGTTGTTTAGGGGTGTAGGCAAAGGTAGCCTTCAAAGTCTCGTCTGCAGCGTTTTTAAGCACGTCTGTGGGGATTGCTTTATTGTTGGCTAACATATCTGTCATATCCAAACCAACACGCCTTAGCTGACGCTCTACACTCGAGGCAAAGATAGCCCGTCTAAAGAAGGCATCCTGTGCTACGTTTAATGTGTTTACTACACGGGCAACTTTACTTAAGTCACCCGTCTGATTCTCTTGCAGTGCACTAAAGATCTGATTCTGGATACGTGGGTTATCCTTTAATAGCAGATCAACTGTCTCAGCAGTCAAGCCTGTATCAGCTAAGTTACCTAAAGTATTAAAGGTATCTTTAATGGTGTCACTTAAGCCACGAGTAATGTCACCCTGCTTGTAGTTACCTGTGACTACACCCGTTACTGCCTTACCTGTAGTGTAGATAGCACCTTCGATTAGTTTAGATGCAGCATCAAATGTGATAGCCGTACCTGTACCAAGGATGTTACGTACCGTAGTACCAATACCAGAAACCACAAAGGCTTTAGACTCACGCTCTAACCTATTGATTACTCTCATGAAATTACCAGTCATTGAAACCATCTCATGGTCTCTGCCGTACATATCATCTACTAGTTTCTGTGCTTCAGGATCTAAGCTAGACACTTTCTTCAGAGTACGAGCCAGTGCAGAGTATCCCTGTAGAATGGTACCTGCATCAGCTACAGTGGTACGAGTAGCCTGAGCAAATTCTGCTGGAGTTAGATTGGCTTTATTTAAAGCAGCTTGAATGACATCATCATCTACTGTGTCAATAGTTTGGAAGATATTCTTAACTGCATCACTGACCTTCTGTCCATTCGCAGGACGGAACTCAGGTGCTAATAGCATCACATACTTAGCTACATCAATAGCTCGTCTGTTAATGTCGGTACGGATTTGTGATTGGGTTAAATCTGTAGGGCTATCGATTGCATCAAGAGTACGTCTACCTTCAAAGATATCAAACTCATTAAGCAAGTCCTCTTGTGACTTATCAAAGGCTTTATTCAAAGCATCTGTAGCTGGGTCTTCAGCTGCTTTACCTGCTCTCTTACCAGCTAACTTATCTTCTAACTGCTTCTTGGTAGTGATAGCACCCTTACCCACAACAGCAGTACCAGCTTCTAAGGCACCACCAAAAGCACTTAAGCCGGAGGCAATACCTAACTCAATTAGATTTAATTCATCAGTCTGAACACCCGTCTTACGTCTTACATCCTGATCAATCACATTCTGACCAGCACCGATAACTGTTTCAGCACCTGCTGCTACACCCATAGCTTTAACTTTAGAGCTAAGGACATTCTTAATTGCTTCACGAGCAAATGCATACCTAGCACCAGCACCAATGCCAGCACTTAAAATGTTAGTAGGCTCACTGATTGCAGATAGAACTGCCTCACCGAAAGGTCTAACACCCGGCTGTCCACCTGCAGAGTACCATGAGGGTACAGCATCGTATAGATTGTGAGCACGAGCAGCCTTGAGTACAGCATCAGGCTTAGCATTGTTAATCCAGTTTAATTCAGGGATAGCATTCAGAGAAGTGTTCCACTCTACCTGACGCATAGCTGTCATGAAACGCTTAGCGTAGTCCTCGTCAGACTCATCCTTCTGTTGCTTACCTGCTTCACCGTAACGGGCTTCAGCATAGTCACGAATAACCTTTAGATTCTCTGGACTCTTATAGAGGGATTCAAAGGGTACTTCTTTAGCCTTACCTGCAGCACGTTCTTCTGGGGTACCCTTGATGCGCTGGATAGTAGGATCCTGCTGGTATTTAAACTCAGCCTTAGGTTGTTCTATAGGTAAGTCAAACTCTGAATCAGGAACAGCTGCTGATGCAGCTTTCTGCTCGGGAGTTGCTGTAGGTTCAATATCAAGAGGAGCACCTTCAACAGATACTACCCCTGCTACTGGCAAATCAAATTCACTAGCCATTTAGATGTCCTTGTTATTATTCTTATTACTGCCAGCTTTTGCCATTCCAAGTTTTAACAGTGCCATCAGCTGCATTGTACTTTTGACCGCTTACTAATTTGGTACCATCAATCTTACCGTCTGCAGTTTTAGGAATAGGAATAGCCTTTTCAGATACAGGGGGTGTTTCAGAAGTTTTATCTTTAGGTTCTTTAGGTTTCTCAGGAGCAGTGACAGACTTCCATGAGACTACTTTGCCATCTTTAATATTTGCATACGGCAATAGGGCATCACTAGCATTGCGTCCACCTACAATATTGTTATCTTTGTCTAAGATACCTAGTTCTCTAGCTTGATCTTGAATCAACTTGTTCTTGTGCTCCATAAAGTTCTTAATGGCATCAGCATCACCCGTGATAGGAACATAATCATTAACACTAGGATCAAAGCGAACAACACCTTTAATCACAAATGGATCTAAGCCAGCACGTAAAGACTTATCCATGACAGAATTAATAGCAGCTGTAGTACGGGGTTTGCCATCTTCACCTTTCTCTTTAAACATGTCTTTAATAACAGCATCAGCACGGAGTTGAGCCAACAAGGGTTTAGCTTTATCTGAATTAAGATCTTCCCCTTTAGCCACTATATCTCGTAGCTTGTTCTGTATGTTAGTTAAGGATTCTGGATTACCAAACTGCGACAGATCAAGTGTCCCAACCGTAGGTTTAAATTCAGCACCCATATCCACACGACCTCGAGCAATGCCCCTAACTTCAGCAGCAGTTCTACCTGAGATAGATTCAAACTCTCTTTCAGCCTGTGCTACACCGGGAGATGCAAAGCCAAATGCCCCACGTACAACTGGAGTAGGCTTACCAGCATCTTGATCAACAGCGATACTAGTTTTCTTACGAACAAATTCTTCGGGTTCCATCTCAGTACCGGGCTTAGTAACTTTAAAGATACTTGCAAAGTCTACATCCCGTAAATCTTTTTTATTGTTTAGATCTTCAATAAGTTTCTTAGCTACAGGAGGTTGTTGAATAAGACCAAGGATCTGACTCTTAGTAAATCCAACACCTTGTGCATTCACATACGTAGATAATTGCTTAGCCTGTTCAGATAAAGTATCACGTTCTGTCTTCAGCCCTTTCTCTTTAGCTGAAGCCTCTTGAACTAGCTGATCTAATTCTTTAGTAGCCCCATTACGAATCTGCTTATTACGAGATTCAATAGACTCTGCTGCTCCTGTCGAGAAGCCAGCAACTAATGCTCCGAAGTCAAATGCCATATTATTCTACCATCCCTTTCTGTGGTCTAGACATCAACCCCATTGGTTCCGTCATAGGAGGTTCTTCTGGTAGTGCTGTAGGTATTTCTTCTTCTGGTTCAGCCATTGATTTCTCAAGGTCTTTCATAGCCATTCTTACAGCACGAGGATTAGCAACAAAGCCTTCCATGATCTGATCCATAGATTCTGCATAGCGAACACCATACATATCTGCTACAGCCATAATCATTTCTTCTACTGCTGGGGCAACAAGGATTCCTACATCAATAGTGTGTAGTCCTTCCATGACACTAGTCTTCTGGAGAATGTTAGCTACGTTCTGTACAGGAACTTGTAGCTCTAGCATTTCAAGAATAGCATCATGGCTCTCTGTGTCAGAGATTAATCTATTAGCATAGAACTCAAGAGCATCCTCAACTGTTACAAGCATAGGAGGATTTTCCCATGGGCGATTGCCCGGCTCTGTCGTTAAAGACATTCCGGGAATTGGGGCATTTACAAATCCAGCATCAGCAGCCATTACTTTGATCCCTTCTTATTGTTATTCTGTTGGAACTCTAATCTCTTTTGACGAAGGGCATATACAAATTCACCAATGGTAGCTATGGCATCTTTCTGTTCTGGAGTACCTCTAGCCATAGAATTCTTAGGTGATAGCAGTCCTTTGGAATCATTACCTTTGGAAGAAGCACTACCCTTCTGCTTGATGTATGCTTCAATCTTTTTCTTGTATGTCTTAACGCTCATTGTTTATTCCTCACAGTTCCACAGGACCAGACTCAAAGAAGCTACCTACCCACTTAGCACCCTCATCCCATATTTTACCTCCAATTGAGGTGAGTGCTTTCAGAGCATCTGCAGGTAAGCTAGTTCCAGATATAATGCTTGCAGCAGACTTACCAATAGCCATGGTGATCTCAGCATCTTTAGCCATAGTAGCAGCTAAGATAGTAGCGTTAGCAGCAATCTCTTGTTTAGCAATTGCATTGACACGCTCTTTGGCACTCTCAGAAGACTTCCATGAATACTCAATCTCATCACGGAACTGCTGCCACATATTGTTATATTCTACCATGGTAATTTCCATAGCTTTGGTAGCATTAAACTCATTAGCCCTGTTGATAGCTGCAGTGTTAGCAGTAGAAATCTCTCTACGCCACTGGGCATTTGACTGGTCAATCACAAGTCTATTCTGAGCATTGAACTGATCACGCTGGTTCTGTACTTCTGAATTAAACTTAGCTACAGTATTTGCTTGGTCAGTATTAAACTGGGACATAGCATTGGTTTGTGTAGTATTAAACTGTCCTACTTGGGTAGTCAGATTAGCAAAGAACTGGTCTGTCTGATTCTGACTGGAGGCATTGAACTGCTTAGCAGCATTAACAGCAGCTGTGTCTGTTAGGATAGACTGCACATTAGACTGGGCTTTAAAGATCTCAGTCTGCTGTTCATTAGCTAAGTTAGCCATATCCATCTGTAAGAAAGACTGAGCATTAACTACAGCAGCTTGCTGACGGTTGTTAAGGTTAGCAGATTCTAAGTTAGCTATCTGTGCAGCATTAGCCATGACTAAAGCTTGACTGTTAGACAGATTAGCTAGATCCATAGTCTGTGCCATACGAGCATTCTCTAATGCAATCTGTTGCTGTGCAGTAAAGTTTATGTTTGCTATATCCGATACCTTAGCTGCATTCATAACTCGAGTCTGGAAAGCCTGATCAAACTCTTGACCTAAGAACTGGGCACGTTGCTGAGCATTGAGGACAGCAACCTGCTGTCTGTTAGACAAGTTCTGTAATCCCATCTGTTGAAATACAGCAGCATCCTGAGCAGCGATAGGTGTAGCAGCTTCGAGGGTAGCTTGGATAATAGCTTGACCTGCTAAGCTAGAAGCACCTAAACCACGAGCAGCCATCTGTGCAGTAGCGTTACGTAGTGAAGCAGCTGCCCATGGTGGAGGATTGCCTGTTTCAAAGTTAGCCATTAACTTCCCTAGCTGACCTTGAACTGTCATGTCCTCTGTTACAACACCTTGAGCAGCTTCATTCTTAGCTAGTGTTTGTTCTACCTGTGTCATATCAACTGCAGGACCAGAGACTATTTCACCTGCACCCAACTCACGGGTAGGTGCACCAGTTACTTGTGTAGCAGTTCCCTGTGCAGCTTTTAAGCTACTAACAGCAGTAGAGGTAGGCTCCATCTGTGCTGCTTGTACCTGTGCCTGAGGTGCTACTGTACCTTGTGCAGCCTCTACATTTTGAAGTGCAGCACTTACATCTGGGGCAGCAGTAGTTGCAGTCATTGTAGCTGCGGGAGTAATAGTGGGGGCTGCAGCTGTAGCAGCTGTAACTGGAGCAGCACCTGTGACAGTAGCTGCCTGTGTAGGAGCTAACTCAGTAGCAAGTGTTTCATCTGCACTTGCAGTTTGAATTGCTGGGGCTACCTGTGCAGCCTTAGGTTGAATAGGGAAACCTGTGACAGGATCAACGGTGGCAGTACCCGCTTTTTGTGCAGTAGGTATTACATCTCCACCAACAGCATAGTTAGTAGCTCTAACCATACCACCCTTAGCCATGAACTTCTCCGTAATCAAACCATACTTCTGAGCATCAGCCGGAGTAGACTTGAGGTACTTATCAAACATATTCATAGGTCCTTCATAGCCCATCTTACGAGCTACAATCTCCCGTTGCTTTTCTGTGAATGTTTTATCTGCCATAATGTGAAAACCTTAAGAGAATATTCTAGTGCCAGCTTTGTCTATAATTAATGCTTGTTTACGTGGTGGTCTTGCAGCAGTGTCAGGAACGCTTATATGGGTCCATGAGCCGAATTCTTCTATGATCTGATCATACCCTATGTTCGATGCAATGACAGCCTCTACGACCTGTTTAGGGGTCATGCCGGGGACACGGATGTCAGCAGCACACCCGATACGATGTTGGCTGGTGTCTTTCGATCCAACCGAATCATTCACAGCTTTAGACCTGAAACCTGAGTTTAACAGAATAGGCTTGTTAAGTAAAGATCTTACTTCTTCCAGTAGTGCAGCTAAACGAACTAGATTAGAAACCTCTAAAGCATTAGGGGTATTGTCTAAGTTCTTACGCTCAGCTACTTCCGAGTGGGTTAGTTCTTCAAGGGTAAAGTGTTCACTTAGCTGCATCTTTTTCCTTCGCTTTCATATCCATGATCTTCTCCAGAGTACGACCCCCGAAATAGAAGGACATAATTAACATGCCCCACTGACCTAGTAGTTCTACATAGGCTTTGTTTGTGTCTAAGTCAAATGCTGACATCATGGCAAAGATGAAGTAGCCACCTAGGATAAACAATAAAGTCATAGGTCTAATGTTCTTAGATAACCAAGAATCACTAGACATGTCAGCTTGTAGTCTTGCAGTTAACTCATGCTGTTCTGCAGCATCTGCATTGATCTTAGCTAACTCACCATTCTGTTGCATCTCTAATAGTTTTAGCTTAGCCTGTTCTGCTTGAGCAGGATCAGGGAATACCTTGTCTAAGATTTTACCACCAATGTCTAGTAACGCACCTAATGGAAACATTTAAAAAGCTCCTAAAATAAATTTAAGCCACAGGGTTACAATCAATGCGGCAACAAAACAATAGAACTGCACCCGCCTCACTGCTGTTAAATCGTGTTGGAACTCTTCGTTGTTCTTGCGTTCCATGTTTTCTATATCCAACTTAATCTTAAGCAATGCATCCCACTCTTTGGCACCGTACTGCTTAACAAACTTAATCTTTAAATCAGCCTCTTCATCAGAGATTTGCTTCTTTCTTTTCCACTCGTTTAAAGCCTTGACTAAAGCTCGTTCTTTCCTGAGTTCTGCTTCACGGGCTGCTCGTACTCTTTCTTGTGCCCTTTGTTTGGCTACGTCTGTTGCATCTTGTTGTATGCTTTCAATCTGTTTAGAGACAGACTTACCTGCCTCACGAGCAGAGTCCAGCCCAGAACTAAGCCCCTTTACCCCTTCGGTTAAACCCAGTAAATCGGACATAGGTTATCATTTTCTAAATACCATCTCTGAAACATAGCTGATAAAAGCACCAGCAACAGAAGCAACACCCATCAGTGCCCACAGAGAACCTTTACTACGCTCTGCCATAGCCACTAACTTCTTGATGTCTACTTCCATAGCATCTACCTTACGCTCTAAGTTCTCAACGGAGTTAACTAACTTGCCGTACTCGATTGGGTCTATGTCTGTCATACCGCTGCCCCTTCTAACGCTGTAATTCGTACTGCTTGTGCATCTACGGTTGCTTTAAGTTCTTGAATGGCGGCAGTAAGGGTAGCTACTAAGAAGCTAGTATCAATGCCTTGATATTGCGGATTACCATTAGCATCAACAGCGTCTTTATCACCGCTTACGCAATCAGGCACAATGGCTTGTAATTCATGGGCAATAAAACCTTGACCGTCAGAATTATCTATATTCCACTTATAGGTAACTGGTCTAAGCGCAGATACTTTTTCTAAAGCGCCTGTCATTGGTGCAATAGAGTTTTTTAAACGGTAATCTGAGGATGTGTTGTAAGAAGTTGATGATGTTGTTGATTCAATAGAGCCAATGCGTGATGTGTTTGACCCAGTAAAAAAGTCAATTTGACGCATTGTTCCAGAACCAGTAGAATTAATACAGCTTATGGATGGCTGTGTTGTTGTTCCATTATTCTGAACAACATTTCTAGCGCCATAAGATGCGCTTGTAGTCCCAACCAACAAATTACCACTAGAGTCAATACGCATCCGTTCTGAACCGCCTGTTTGAAATGTCATTGGCAGGTATGTGCCTGACCCACGAACAGCAGAACGAATAGAATATTCGGTTGAGTTAATTATAAGTTGACCCATTGATGGGCTATTAGAACCGTTTGGGTCGCTTTTATTGTAGACCTCTAAATTTGCTTGTGTTGCAGTACCACTTGGTATAACACCAACTACTGTTACATTATCGGTTGTGCTGTTTTGAAAAAAAACACGATTAGAAATCGTAGCATTACTAAAATCACCAGTAATGCGCTGTGCCGTACCAGTAAAATTTAAGTTCCCTGAACTGTCCACTGTAATAGCACCATCGAGCATTTGCCCATTTACTTTAGTTAACGCCATTATTCTGCTCCCTCTGTATTCTCGCCTGTCGGCTGCGATTCTGCTGGTTCTGGGGTGTTACCCTCTGCTACCCATGCAAGATAGGCTTGGTAGTCTGTATTGGCTGGGTCGAAAGGTATAAATGTATTTGTGCCAGTTAAACGAACCGCATTATCACAAACTGAACCATCTCTGTTTTTAAATAATTGATACATAGTTATAACTCCGCATTAGAAAATATTGCATCAACATTTCGATTGTTAGTAACACCTGAACTATATAGCCCATAACCATCAACTTGAGCACCACTACCAGCAATAGTAAAATTTACTGTATATGTATTTGTAGGTGTTGCTCTTTTGGGTACATAAGTTCCATTAAAAATGGTGTTTGAACCATCACTAGTGCCAAAAGTTGTTACTGATTGTTTTTGATAATACCGTTTACATAAATAATCTTCAGTACCATAAGGTCTGTAATCAAAACTCGTGGCTGACGAGCCTACCTCTAGCTGGACTCCAGTAATGTACCAAGTAGCACCGTTTGTGCCGACTACTGAAACAGAGCCAGTTGGCTGAACCAAATTACCCGCTTGCCATGAATTAGCTGTGCCAGTAAAGTTTGAACCGCAGCCTAATCCAAATCGAATTGCAATACCAAGACCATTAGTTGCCCCAATCCAAGTGCCAGTAGTATCGCCAGCAATAGTTACGCTAATTTTTGTCCAAGTATTTGCTACAGGAATTGAGTAACTAAATATATAACTTCTATCAAAAGCGGAATTATTTAAAACACCACCAAATGTACCTGTTAATGAACTGCGAACCCAAAAACTAATGGTAACTGTTTTAGCTGTGCTTTTACCAAAATCTAAGTCTGCCGTGTTAAATCCCTCAATATATTGGGCTAATAAAAAAGCATCGCCAGCAGCAACTGAATATGCGGAAGTTGAAGTTATTCCAATGTAATTGCTAAACCCTTCAGGCGGGGTTACTGCACCAGCATTTTGTTGAATTGAAAATTTAGATGCTTGAGTTAAAACTGCTGACCATCTATCCAAAGTATATGTAGAAGCAGTAGGAGTAACACTAGCACCGTTGTTCCTCTGATCCAAAACCATCGCACCGTTTATGATTCTATTCTTGAATGCTTCAGATACACCTGCTGAGGCTACCTGTGCAAGTTCGACTGCTCTAGTCATAATGAAATACCTTTCAATTCATCTAGCGTAGTTGCCTCATCAGCCAACCGAGTAATATCACGAAGTCTTTGCTTCTCAGCCACGATAGTAGCAGTGTCTGCATTATTCTCTAAAGCTCTCTGAAACAATACATCTTGTGCTTCTAAGAGTGCAGTACGCTCTGTGCGTAAGCGGTCTTTGGTAATTGCTTTAGCCTTATCAAAGTTAATCGTAATCATTCTTGGTACTCCCATGCGTTACGGAATGTGCGGTCTGTAGGAATGTCAGTAACATCAACAATCTTAAATGGTTTGCCTTCAGGCACATCTTTAGCGGCAATTTCTTCAATTGTTAATCCGCAATCGGCTGGAACAATAATGGCTACACCATCATCAGTAGGGTAAATAATTCGTTGGTTCATTTTGTTTTCCTTTTAACGAAATACTGAAGCAGTAACAATAGCTGAATCTGCGTTTGATGTAGCTGTATTATAGTTTGCTGTCCAAAACCTAAAACTAGAAGTAGTTGGGCTTACTAAAGAAGGCGCATTTGTTCCAAACATAAATACTTGTAAATAACTAGCTGCTGTTATTTGAGCAGATACTTGTGCTGAATAATTAATATCAGGCATAGCAGTTGTAAAGTTAATTGTGTAATCACCTACACCATTATCAGTAATAGAAGTTACATTGCCACTTGCGTTAATAGCTACAGTACCAGTACCGTTAAAGTTCACCCATGCACGACAGCCGTATGCCGTAGCGACTGAGCCGTATCCTGAGTTAAATGATAAGTTGCCTGCACTATTCCACGATGGAGCACCTGTACTTAAGTCTGCTGGTACGACTGCACCGTTGGCAATCTTATCGGTAGTAATAGCACCATCATTAATATACGAAGTTGTTACAGCGTTTGCCACTGCTGGGATAGCATTGAGTACTGAACTTACATAAAACGATATAGTCTCTACTAAGTCACCCTCAGATGCAGCATTAGTCAGTACTACAGTCGTACCGCTAGTAGCCGTAAAGTCAGCAGAGCCTAGTAACGCACCGTTACGGTAGACATCAATGTATCCCACTGTGTAAGAGGGTACTGAGAAAGTAGTCTGACCAGCAGTAGCTGTGAACTCGGTCTGGGTACGGTAGGCTGTAGTAGTTACACCAGAGGCAGGTATGCCCAAGTAACGTACCGATATATTACCTGTAGCACTTGGGGGTGCTGCACTGAATGTAAGGGTTAAACCTGAAACAGAATAAGTGGTAGGGTCCTGTAAGACACCTGAAACTGCCACAAGGATAGATGCAGTATTGGCAGGTGCAGCACTTAATGTGAAGGCTGTCTGACTTCCTGTACCATTAAACTGGTCGGTTAAGAAGGCTACCGAGGTTGGTTGATTTCCTATGTATGACATTGCCTGTCCTTATTCGTACAAGATGTTGATTGTGCCAGCGTCAAATGTGTCTGTGTTATTGACTGCGGTGATGCGAACTTGAGTTAGTGTGTCGGATAAAGGCTTAGCACCAGAACTTTGATACACGTTAGTTCCGTTTGTCCCTGACAAAATTGCTTGTTGAGTCCATAAAAAGCTATTTGCATTAAGCAATGTTAAAACACAAGTTCCACTTGCTGTAGTAGCTGCAATAACTGAGTTAAGAATCATAAACCCTGTCGTTGAACTTGTACCTGATGCACCTACTTGGCAATTACTTTTATAACCTGTAATTTCAAAGCCACCTGCATCGCCAATTTGAACTAAATAATTGCTCGACCCGTTAGTGCTAACCTCGTTAAACATTACAGTAATACGTTTTACCCAACTAGGGATACTTTCAAAATCAATAAATGTATTCGTAGTCAAACTATTCCAGTTATGGGCTTTAGCTGTTCCGCTAGTTAATGGCTGTGCTAGATCAGTCGGTGTAACTGAGGCGTTTTCAATACTTGCGCTGTTAATTTGACTTACTGGCATTATGTATTCTCCGCTGGTAATGGTGTGTTGCCTTCTGCAAGCCATTCAAGGTATTCTTGGTAGTCTGTGTTGTCAATTGAAAAAGGTATAAAAACACCGTCACTTGTACGATATACGCAATTTATTTTTTCACTAATATTATCTTTAATTAATTTATACATTTTATAACTCCGCTGAACTTGTAATTGTTGCTGTTCCTGAGTTCCATCTTAAAATACCAGCCCTGCCGCCCGTTGTACCGCTAGCAGTAGCGTTTGTTGTAAATTGATTTGGGGATGCACTTTTTAATGCCAATACGGTGCAAGTATATCCAGCAGTTCCGTCTGCAATAGAAAGGGTATTTGCTGCTGTATAAGTTACAGAAGGTGCAGTACGCATTGTTGTTGGGTATTGATACATTGCTTGAACACCGCCTGAAGTACAAGCCCCTACACCAAAATCAGCTTCAGCAGTAGCAGACAAAACAAAACAATATCTTTGACACAAAGCCAACTCTTGCTGATACTGTCTGTATTCAAATGAAGTAGCTTGTGTGCCTACCTCTAGCTGAACTCCAGTAACATACCAAGTAGCACCGTTTGTGCCTACTACTGAGGTTGCGCCTGTGACTGAAGAAAGCGCAGTACCAGCCGACCATGCACCAGCAGTTCCGCTTCTATCTGCGCCAGCACCTAAACCAAAAATTAAAGTAATCCCAACACCATTTGTTGTTAGCCAAGTTCCTGTGGTTTCGCCAGCAATTGTTACGGATTTTTGTTCCCAAGTGTTAGCGGCAGAAATTGTGTAACTAAATGGATAACTTCTGTCTGCGGCAGAATTTCTTAACGCCCCACCAAATGTACCAGTTAAACTAGAACGAACCCAAAATGATAAAGTAACCGTTTTAGCGTTGGCTGTTCCCCAACCTAAATCTGCAATGTTATATCCTTCAATAAGTTGCCTGACACCAAATGTTTCAGTTGCGCCAACTGTGTAAGCAGATAATGAAGTTACCCCAAGATAATCATTAAATCCTACTGGGGGTGTTACTGCACCAGCATCTTGTTGTATGCTAAATTTTGATGCTTGAGATAAAGTAGTTGTCCACCTATCTAATGTATAGGTAGCTGCGGTAGGAGTAACACTAGCACCAGCGTTCCTTTGGTCAATAACCATTGCACCGTTTATAATGCGATTACGACCAACAACAACAGATTGCAAGTTACTGTCTAATTGATTACGAGTAATACTATTAGCAGGAACAGTAAAGCTCTGCATAGTAGTAGAAAGATAACGAACGTAAATATTGCTAGTCCCTGAACTAGGTGCAGAAGTAAAGGTAATAGTTGTACCACTAAGGGTATAAGCAGAGTTAGGTTGTTGTACTACATTGTTGACTACTGCCTCAATGTCGTTAACCGAGTTAACAGTACGAGTTAAAGTAAACGCAGTCTGTGATCCTGTACCATTAAAGTAATCAGTACCAGAGATAAAGCTCTGAGTAGTTGGTGTTGAGCCGATGTAAGCCATTAACTAATCTCCAAGAGACTCGCAATAACGTCAGCAGAACTAGCAGCTGAACTAACTACTTTAAGAACATCAGCAGCTTCTAACACAAGCTTCTGATCACCACCAATAGGCACAAGAGAACCACCCACTGGAACTACAGCACCTTTAACGATGTAGTAATCTGTTGCACTAGAGGTCACATAAATGTCCACAGTGATGGGACTAGATAGAATGTTACCTACTGTCATACCAATGATGGTAGTCTGTGTAGCAGATGGACAGGTATAAACTGTCGCAGCTGAAGTGCCTACAGCTTTACTGAATTGATTTTTGAATGTGTTAGCCATTTGTTTTCCTTATCCCAATGCGATTGCTAAACTGACTGCAGTACCTGCTGGATCAAAGTCTGTTGTATTTGCAGTAGCTGCTGTTCCTAAACCTAAACTTGTTCGGGCTGTTGAACCAGACTCCAATACGAAGTTAGTACCGTTACCTACAATGAAACCATTGTCACTAGGTGTTAGTCCTGCAATGTCAGCTAACTGTGCATCGTAAGCCTGCACATCAGTACCGACAGTAAGACCTAAAGAAGTCTTTAAAGTAGCACCAGACTCCACTACGAAGTTAGTACCATTGCCGATGATAACACCATTATCTGTAGGTGTCAATCCTGCAACATCAGCTAACTGGGCATCATAGGCTTGTACATCTGTGCCAATAGCTAGACCTAGGAAGGAACGAGCAGCGGATCCACCTGCACCTAAAGTAGTTAAGTCAGCATCATATGCCTGTACATCGGTACCGATTGCTAGACCTAAACTTGTTCTAGCTGTAGTTCCTGTCTCAACTACAAAGTTGCTGCCGTTACCAATAACGATACCATTGTCAGTAGGTGTCAAACCAGCAATGTCAGCTAACTGTGCATCATAAGCTTGTACGTCTGTGCCGATAACTAAACCTAAAGAAGTCCTAGCTGTAGCACCTGACTCGGTTACAAAGGTACTTCCGTTACCTACAATGATTGCATTGTCTGTTGGGGTAAGACCAGATAGGGCAGCAAGTTCAGCATCATAAGCCTGTACGTCAGTGCCAATCACTAAACCTAAAGTTGTACGTGCTGTAGCTGCATCAGCATCATCTATTAAACTACGACCAAAAGAAGTTAGGTCTGCTACTGCAGCAGTACCCGATCCAGTAAAGTAGGGGAGTTTATTAGCTGCAGAAGTTAAACCAGCTAAAGCTGCTAACTCAGCATCGTAGGCTTGAACATCAGTACCAATGGCTAAGCCAAGTGAAGTACGGGCAGTAGCCCCAGACTCAGCTACGAAGTTAGTACCATTACCAATAATAACTGCATTGTCAGTGGGAGTTAAACCAGCAATGTCAGTGAGTTGTGCATCTAAAGGCTGCTTACCATCTAGCTGAGTTTGAATGGCAGAGGTAACACCATCAACAAAGTTTAGCTCAGTAGCTGTTGGAGTGAGGAGAGTACCATTTAAATCTAGGGCATCAATGTATGCAGTACCATCAATGTACAAATCTTTATACTGAAATGTAGCAGAACCTAAGTCTACGGTATTCGTAGTCTTTGGGGTAGCACCGCCAGTTGTTACTACGATGTCTTGTGCAGGACCAATCTTAGTAATTGGTGCACCTTCAGAATCAGTGCCGTCATGCGTATGCCCTGAAGCTTCATCAAATGCAACAGCAAGAGCATCAAACTCTAAATCTAAATCCGATGCATTGATAATATTACCGTCAGCAATATTGTTAACGGTATCAGCACGACTATAACCTGTAGACATATCTTTACCTTATCGTCTGTCGAATGTTGCGTATTCTAAAGTTGCAGCATCAAGTGAAAATGCAGGATCAGTACTCTCTGAAACAAACTGAAGTGACACAGTAAAACCAGATCCTACAACTTGTGTTTGAAATAGTTTCTTTAACTTAGTTCCGTACCTAGCAGATCCGTATGTAGCTGTTGGTGATCCATAAAAACCTACAGCACCTGTGTCGTTTGATAATGTTATGGTATCTGGTTGTATCACACCTTCATCATCAAAGTCAAGCTTTAAGTTAGCAGATGTGGTAACACTACCCAATGGATCTGTATACAAGAACAACTTATAGAATGTCTTGCGTAGTCTAGGATCCGTCATAGGCACAAATGGAGTAGAGAATGTAGCTATAATATTAGCCCCATCAAAGCTACTTCCAGATTCCATCTTATATACATAGCCATCTGTCTGAGCAAATACTATAGTCTCAAGTCTTGAGAAGTAATCACTGTCTGCTACAAACGCTCTAATGCCACGCATCTCAGCCCAAGAGATTTCACCTGTCTCATTACCGATGATCTGTGTACCTAAAATACCAACAGCATTCTGTGTAGTTACAGCAGAACTAAATCCAAATAAACGATACTGGGACTTCTCTCGAATAACAACACTGCAGAATGAGGTAGAAGAAGCAATGAAGCTAGTCATCTCACTCTGGATAGGCTTTGATACTACTGCTAAACTAAAGTCACCGAACTTATCCGTACCAGTCAAAAGTCTCAGACCGTCAGGACCTAAGAACATAATGTCAGATCCAATTTCTTGGATGGTATCAGTGTCAATACACCCGATGTTTAATGTGATTGGCTGTAATACAAAGTCAGCTAAACTGTTACCAGTTAAACGTGAGATTCTCTGTTGACTAAAGATAATCAATTGCTCACGGAATACAATCATACCAGTGACGGCACTGCCTACACTTAATACACCTGCACCATTAGCAGGATTAAAATCATTGTCTGTATAAGGAGAAGTAAAAGTTACCGTATCTCCTTTAGCGTAGAACATCTGGTTCTTAAACCAGCAAATATGTTCTGCAGCTTGTACGTCACTTGGTGCAGAGTTTAATGCAGTGAAAGTAGTATTGTCATAAATGAATGGGGCATTGACACTGTCAACACCTGCAATCTTTTCTGTAGTACCAATACGATACTTCTCAAATCTATTCTTTGAACTACCTGATCTGTTAGCAGTCAGGAAAGTAATAGCTGCATTATCTGCAGGACTAGATGCTAGATTTGGATTAATACTTAAAGTAGCACCACCTGAAGTTACTGTTGCATCTGCTAGTACTGTGTATACTAAATTCACACCAGCTATGGTAAATGTGTCACCTTCTTGTGGAGCAGAGGTAAGACCATCTACAGTTAAACTAGCACCCGTCTGTGAACCACCATTAACAAGTACAGTGCCGTAGCTAGGTATGTTAATCTGACTCCAACCAAAGCTAGAGCTTTTAAATACAGAGTTATTCCGTACTGCAAGAACTCTACTACGCCATGCAGCTACGCCAATAATTGTTCCTGTATTGCTTGTTACCGTAATGACAGCAGCATTAGCTGGGCTGGATGCAAGGCTAGTGGTTAGTGTTAATGTAGCACGTTTGTAAGTAGAGTTGTATGCAACACCACCTGCTGCTATAGTATATGTTCCTGCTACACCTGCAATAGTAAAGACAGTTCCCTCTGCAGGTGAGGTATATAGATTTGCTACTATTAAAGTTGTTCCTGTTTGACCACTACCATGAACTCGGATACTGGCGTAGGAGGGAACAGCAGCAGTGTCGTACTTTTCAAAGCCTTCAATTCTACGATAGCCACCCTCAATGGAGGGTTCAAAGTTACGTAGTACCCTAGCACTGCCCGGTAAAGATATACCATGCTGTAGTGGGGACAAGTTTGTTACTAGACCACCCCTAAACTCAAACGGGTACGTCTGCCATTTATCTGCCATTAGGAAACCCTAGAGCCAGCAATAGTACGTTTGTTATTTGCTAGTGCAGTTCCTCTTACATAGTCATACCTATTGATCAGTATGATACGCATATGCTTAATGCCCTCGTCAAACTTAGCTTTAGCAATAGCTGCTGCTTGTTCGTTACTACGGAACATATAAGCATAGTACATAGCACCTTCGTCAATGATGTGACGATACATCTCAGGAATGATAGGTGTATCTGTAGCATTCTCTAGAGGAGTAGTACTAGCGTAGTATTCGTACACTAAAGTAAAAGCTTCTTTAGGTGAAGGCACAACCCCGAATTCACGATCAGGAGTTTGAAATACATATTGGGGGATGTTACGAACACTAGTGTCAGATGTATACTCTTGATCAGCAAACTTCTCTAAGTACTCTTCATAAGAGATAATACGAAGTTTAACTGTGTCATTATTAAATGTAGAATTCTTCTTAATGCGGAAAGTATCGAAGTCAATAGTTTTCGCATTAGCAGGATAAGCATAGCGAGTAGTACCCGCAGTGAGTGTAGTTTCCTGTGTAACATGATTCCAGTGCCATTGAAACTGCAACTGGTTGATATCTTGTATTGCTGAGTTTACTGCATCTTTAGCATGCGAGTAGAATCCTTTAGCACTAGCAAAGTTAGCACTTGTCAACTCTACTTCATTAAGACGTTTGTTAACGTCATTAACTAAACCTAAGAAGTTATAAGCCACGCTATTGCCTTTATTCTAAAGAAAGAAAGTGGGGGCTTGTGACCCCCACCCCACTACATTAACCGATTAGGCTAATAAATCACGATCTACAGAAGTTGCTTCTGCTGCATTCTCGTTAACATCAACGATAACTGCAAACAAGCGACCTGTTACAATACCGGGCGAACCAGTAATGGTAGTTACAACGTCAATGGTATCAGCAGCTGAAATCAAACCAGCTGTAGTACCTACACGAATAGTACCAGCTGCGGTATTATCCAATGACAGGTCATTACCAAATACAGTTGTACCATCAGTGATATCGAAAGTGTAAACTGAAATATCAGGTACAGTTACGCTTGGCTCGAAACCCGCTGCCAACACCAAGGTACCAGCAGGTACGGAGATACCTACAGTAGTACCAGCAGTAGCTGGAAGCGAGATATACTTCTCAACCATAATAGGTTGATTTTTTACGGATTGGACTAAAGACATTTCTATTTCTCCTTAAATTAAGCTGCGTTGTAACGGGCAACAACAATACCTTCTGGACGAAGAATCTTGCGACCATACAAGTGCATACCACGTACAATGTCAGCAAAGCTGTCAGGATCACGATAGCTCTCGGTCTTGGTGATTTGCTGAGCAGAAGCAACAGCAGAATCGTGACCAGCAACAACTACACCAAAGTTGGTGGACTGAGCAGAAGCACCAGAAGTGCCAGCACCAGTACCTACTTTAGGCAGATTGCTAGAAACGAATACACGGAAACCATGGAGGTTGTTGAGGATCAAACCGTTTTGCAAGCCAGAACCACCGAAGTCACCGTTCAAAAGTCGGCTGTCTTCGTCTTTGAGAATCTCAACGAATACTGGATCGACAACTAACCAACGACCTTGTGTGTCAACTTGTTGCTGATCTAACAGACGAGCCATACGAGCGATAACTTGCAATGGGGATACGACTGTTGATGGCAGGGCTGTTGCACCGGGCAGACGAGCAGCTAAAGGAATTGAATCGCCAGTAGAACCAGCGGTTGTCAATTGACCAAAGCTTGGACGGCTCAACTTCATCGAAGCTAACAACTCATCGCTGCCAGCAGAAGTTACAGCTTTAGTACCGGGGAATGTGGTACGAACTGTATTTGGATCACCATGCTTAGCGGACTGTTGGAAGCCTGAGAGATAACCTAAAACGTCTTGGTCATACTGGTCACGCAAGCGATAAGCTGCACGATCAGAAGCCATGCTCATGAAGTTAACGTGGCTGTGTGCTGCTTCGATATCGTCAATCTTGAATGCGAAGTAGTTAGCTTGGTCAACAACGAGTGTGAAGTCTTCGTCATTCAGATCTTGTGCAGTGATTTGTGTACCACGAGCATACGACTGAACCGAAACTTCTGGCTCTTTGATGATCTTTACAGAGTCACCCATGTTAGCGATTTCACCGAAGTAATCGCTGTTAGTGATAGCTTCTACAGTTGAAGCTTTACGGAATGCAAGTTGTACTTGCTTGGAATAGATTACTGGGCTAAAATTACCATTAGGTAAATTGCCGTAACCAGCTGCGGATGGGAATGCCATTTTGTATTTCTCCTAAATTGAATGGAAGTTACTACTACGCTTAACTCAGTAGCAGAGCCTCTTCGATTAGGTGCGTATAGCTTAGACTTCTAGATTATCTAAGATATACGGGCTAACTCTGTAGGGTAGTCTGGTGCCGTATTGTCTTTGCGTTTACTTAGTACTACATGGTTTTTGTCTATGGTAGATGGTTGGCTTAGCTAAAGCGGCATCTTAAGACGGATTAAGAAGGGTAAGTAAGCCGAAGCTTACCTATCCCTTTGTACTACAGTTATAAACTTATTTCTACGTTTGTCAAGCTTTATCGTGCTGAACCTGATTTATCGTAGATAAACTTACCAGATTGAATAGCAGCAATAATTGCCTCTTGGTTACGCTCATAGTCAATAGAACTCATGCGCTCTACTTCTGACTCACGGAAAGTACCCTGTTCAGACGAGGCATCAAAGCCCGTTTTACGGGAAGAACCTACGGCTGAAGCTGCTGCCTTGTCATCCGACTTACGGGTACGCTTAGAGGTAGTAATACCCTTATCTGCCTTATACAAATCAATAGCACGAGCAGCAGATATTGCATCATTCTCATTCTCATACAGGGCACTTTGGACCCACTTAGGCTGTGCTTCTACCCAGTCATGGAACTCATCTTGCTCACGGATCTGATCAAAGTCAGGGTGTAAGCGGAGTAAGTCTGCCTCAGCCTTTTCCTTGGCAGTCTGTGCTTCACGCTGATCTAAAGCTTTGAATCGCTCCTCCAGTACAGCACTTTGTTCCTTTGCCTTCTTGAGGGCTATGGTTTCAACAATCTTAGCTACCTCGGGGAACTCCCGTGACCACTGCTCTAGCTCCTCTTCAGACTTTGGCAGTTTAATCTGCTGACTAGCTGTCTGTTCTAGGGAAGCCTTTAAATCATCAATTTGTTTCTGCATCTCAACTTGTTGCTTTTGAGTATGCCTACGTAGATCACCATAACGCTTCTTAAAGCTTTTCTCTTCTGCACTTAACCCTTCATCACTACCATTGTCCTCATCTTCAGGATCTTTAGGGGGTGCTGAGTTTTTTTCAGTCAGCGTCTTAAGTTCTTCTTCTTCTTGTTTAATTCTGGCTTCGTTTGCATTACGTGTTGCAAAACCAGCCACGACTTTTTTAGGTACTTCTACTTGTGTGAGTTCCATCTTTTCCTCTTTTGTTGGGGCTAACAGTTGCCAGTGTTTAACTGGGGTATTAGGTAGCCATGAATAAGGGGGTAATGTTAAGACTTCTTACCTGCCAGCCCCTTTCTGGTAGTTACTTTCTTTTCTACGTCTGGCTTACGTTTTGCCAGTAATGGTTGTTTGCTGTATTTTACCATGTTTGTACTGATTAGTCCACCCTCAGCTGCACCAATAGTTTCTACGGGTTCATAGCCGGAGGGGATAGGCTGTTGTGGTTTATCATCTTTGAAAGAGATTAAAGTACTTTGCCCCTCTGGGTTAGCATACTTACGAAGTTCAAACTTATCTGGCTGTACTTGAGTCAAGTTTAAACTGGTATCCGCTTCACCTTCAATTGTCTGATCCCCAAAACTTTTTCCCCGTCTACGGAAGGTTAAGAATCCCATTGGATCGCCTTCAGAAGTATTGCCACCATAAATGCTATTTAGAATACTGCCGCCAATAGCTTCTGTGACTAGCTTCTTGCCTGTCTTTTCTATTATATTATCTCTAATAGGAGGAGGTGTATATATCTCTCCGGGTTGATAAGAGCCAGCAATGTTCTGTGCTACTGCCTTTTCTCCAATGCCTTGATTCGTCAAAGTAGAAATGTCTTGGGCTACGAAAGGATCCATACCCTCTTGAGTTAATACCTTTGCCATGTACTCATCACTAACTCCACCGGGCTGTGCACGTAAGCTTTCTGCCTGTGCAGCAGCAAAGTCTGCATCTGCCTGAATAGAGGGGGGTGTGGCTTGCCCATAGCCCAATTCACTGCGGACAGTGTTATACCCCTGATTTACGCCATACCCAACACCGCCCATGACACCACCAACAACACTGCCCTTTAAGACGGCTTCACCAATATCGTCTCCTCGAACAGCAGCTGTAGCACCAGAACTTCCACCACCCAAAACTGCACCCGTAGTAACTGCCCCAGTTATACCACCACCTGCCCACTCGTTAATGCCGGGTGCAAACTGAGAACCTGCATATGCAACACCAAAGGATAAAGCAATATCTTCGAGCTTTCCACCTTTAATAGCAGTGTTAGCTGCTGCAATATAGGGAAGTAAATAATACTGTTGAGTAGCAATAGCAGCAATAGTAGCAACACTACCAACAGGGTCTTTAGCCATAGGCTGAATTACATTCTTATCAATGGCTTCTCCTACGTCTCCAATAGCAGGACCGGGGTCAATTTCAGCTAGTTGCTCACCTGCTGCTTCTGTCCAGTTGTCTGCTTTATCAATTGCATCATCAACAAAGCCAATACCTGTTGGTCCACCACCACACATATCGTATCCTTAGAGTTTTTTCATGCTGTTAAATCCACCGATTTTATAGCCTTGGTGAATATAGAATTTCTTCATTTCTTCAATTTTGCCACCCACACTGTGACCCATAAAGATCTCAGATACGCCCTGCTCTTTAGCCCACTGCTCTACAGCTTGTAGTAACCTAAAAGCTTCTCTACCTCCACGATACTCTGGAAGTATGTAGAATCCCACATCCGTTGCTCTTTCATAGTCAGAAAAAAAGAAAGAATCAATTACTGCACCAATAAAGCCAATACAAACATCATCTCGATACGCTAAGAATGCTGCACCCCTAGGGTAGTTAAAGAGTTTCTGAATCTTAGCTTTACTGGGTTTAGCATAAGAGAAGACACTTTCTTCTACCATGCTTTCAATTAAACTAAAGAGCGTATCAAAGTGCTCTTGCTTAGCTCTAAGTATCTGTGTCATTTAAGAAGGCTGCATCTTTTATTGTTAATGAATCTTTTTTTATTGCATCCCCAAACTTTACTGTGGACAGATGATGATCTCCCATAACAATTCCAGAGTAATCAGCAGCTACGCAATGCGGCTCTACCCCATTCAGCCAATGCTGAACGGACATGAATACACCACCTTCGGGTCCTGTCATAGCACCATGTACATCTGATGGTTTCACTCTCCATGAAACCCCACGCCTAATAGAAGTACCTATGTCTGTTGGAGTTGTTAGATCTTCTTCGCTTATAAGCCATTTACCTTGATGGCTAAACCTAACTTGACCACCAATGTATACTTCAAAAGAATCTACATTTGGGTGTGTATGTTCTGGAATAATCACGTTACCCGGAACTACAAACAGCTGTACTTGAAACTCTTTATCTCTGTACCATATAACAGAAGTTATATCTTCAACCTTGTGTACAGACTTAAACAGAGGTACTGCACCAATGCCAGAAACATTTTTAAAAAACCAATTATAGAATTCTAAAAGTTTATCTTTTTCTTCCATACATTATTCTAGGGTCAATGACCATCCTTGATTACCATTATCTTTAACGGGATATCCGCTTTTTATTAAGGCATCTACAAGTAGAGGATTACTTTTATCGGATTCAAACTTAGAAATACCTGCAGACTTAGCCGTATTCATATTAGCAACCACTGCACTTAATAGTTTCTCAGGGGCATCATTACTAAACACTATAGGATCTACAACACCCGGCTGTTTTACAAATCCAATTACAACGGTATCGTTATGACGAGTAATAATAGCACGATTAGCTTTAACTAATCTATTGATCTTTGAAAGATACTGCTGTGTTTTTTCTGGATCTTCCGGCTGAAAGTTATTTTTAATAATGGCAGCAGAAGTCAATCCTTCTGTAGGCATACTCTGCTGTTCGGGAGAAACTTGCATTTGCTGTGCCTTCATTCCCGATGCAGTCTGTTGAATAAAAGCTAACTGTTCTTCAGTTAAAGTTGGCACTTGAGCTTGTTGTGGCTGCTGATCTTGTGCAAGAGCTTCTTGTGTCTGTGCCATAGCTGCAGGGTCTGTTGCCATACCACCTACAGCCATCTCTACATCTTCGTCCTTCTCTTCACCCATCTCACCCATGATCTCATCGATCTGAGATTCAAACTCACCTGTGTCTTCTTCCGTAGCTTCGTCAGCATTAGACATCTGACCCATGTCTTCCATCTTGCCAAGACCTTCCTTAGCAGCTTGACGCATCATCATTAAACGCTCAAGCCCAATAAAGCGTACTACGTCAGCTGGGAATACAAACTCACCTTCACTTAACTGTGCAGGGATATCATCTCGTACTTCTTCTTGCATTGCACCGACAGGTACGTCATTCCCACTAACGGGATCAACTGTACCGCCCTCCTGCATCATGCCGCCTTCTTTAAGCATACGTTGTGTTTGTGATATCACTTGTCCACCTTTAGCCATGTTTGTTGGCTCTTCTTTTGAAAAGCTTTGACGTAGTTTTTCTACGAACTGAGTTTGCTCTTCTGTTGGAGTGCCAGCACTAGGATCTCCAGATAAAATTCTAGCAGCTATAGTTGCTTTTCTATCTGCCTCTGAAGCTTGTTTATATGTGTTACTATTTAAAAACTCTGCCTGTGACGGGGTCAATTCAAAATTAGGTGCTAAACTTTTATCTGTTCTCATTTTAATTCTAGCAGCTTCATTTAGAGCAACAGCTTGTTTTTCTTGGTCTGTTAATTTAGAATAGGGATTTAAGATGACTCGATTGTCCTCCGTTGCCATCCCTGTTACATTAGGATTATTTTTAAAATACTCTAACTCACTGTCTTCTGGCTTACGCATAAGACCCTTAACAACATCACCACCTGCCCGAAAAGTAGGCAGCTTAATCACGGGAGAAGTAGACTGTTGATGTCCAATAGGCTCAGAGCTATCCAGTGTTACTTGCTGTGGTTCTATCTTATTCAACATTGACTTGATCCCTTAGGTACTTTAATTTTCTAAGAGCATGAATGGCACCCTGAGCTTGATACATCTCAATTGGATCCACCGACTGCTCTAGCTTTGTACGTTGCATTTCAATCTCATAATCAATAGCTTCAACAAAACCTTGCCACTGATTGTTATTAGATACAAAACCTTTTAACTTAGATAAGAAGGCTTTAGCTGGTTTAGTGTCTGTACTCTTTGCTTGTGTCATAGTTTACTGTGGCATTCCGGGTGGAGGGGCAGCTGGAGGTGTACCCTGTGGTGTTATGTTACCACTAAAGCCTTGCTCTCCGGGTACTGGTGCTGCACCCACTCCGATATTGCCACCGCCACCACCTGTCATATCCTGAACACCGGGTACTCCGGGAACTCCACCTGCTGGTGCTGGAGGTGCAGGAGGTTGATTCTGTTGCAATAGAACCATCTGACGTGTAGCCTCATCTATATTGTTGGTTACCTTGTCTGGATCTAAATCCATTGACTTAGCAATCTCACGAATAATGTACGGGAACTTAGCGTAAGGAGCAAGAGCAGGATTACTTGCTACTTGCAAGAATTGCATTAGACGTTGACTGCGTACTTCATTTGCCATGAGGCTTTCTGTACCACGGGCTTTAACTTCTAAGTCACCCTTGATTTCTGCATCAAAGTCAAACTGCATATTAAAGCTAAAGAATGCCTCACCTAGTGGACGTAACAAGTAGTCATCTAAGTTCTTGATAACAGTCTTAACGCTACCAGAAGCAGCATTCATCAGCATGCTAATACCACTAGCAGTACGACCTACGCCTGATACGCCAGTCTGTCCATGCGAGAACGAAGGTAAGCCTGTAGACTCATCAGCTAAAATACGAGCTTTATCAAATAGCTGCAGGTTCTCATTGGATACGTTAGGGAACTTGGTACCGAAGATAGCTTGACCGGGAGCACCACCCTGTCTACGGAATACTTTACCGGGATAGACTGACAGATCTTGACCGGGAGTCAAGTTAGTCTCATCGACCTCGAATACAAGGTTGCCAGATAGGACGGCATTATCTACCGCCATACGCATAAACCCGTTCATTAAAGTTTGTGTATCGTCCATGTTTTCTGCGATACCGATGCCAAATAGCGAGTATGGGTTTAATTCGTAGGGGACAGCGTAATACGGAATCCTAGCTGGCTTGAAAGGATTTAATACCATGCGGAGAATACGACCATTACAGTACCAGATGTTGGCTTGTAATTCATCGGCATTCTCTAACTCTTTAGGAATCGTAACTTCGTTTTGTTCTAACAGTTCACGCTCAACTGCACCCCAGAACTCAAGGACCTCAAAGCGATCAATGCCTTGGTCAGTACGATAATCCATCAAGTCATCTTCCCAATACTTCTTGGTATACGACTCACCCTGTGCTACTACATCATCAATAACTGTCTTGCGGAAGAAGGGACGCTTCTTGAGAGCACGAATCTGAGTACGGCTCATCTTGTGACGCTCGATTACATACTGTGCTTCATCCATGTTAATTGCATCGGGATCAGCATAGAAGTTCCATACGCTAACATGAGATGTAGAAGGTACTGTCTTAATCAAGGGGCTGTACTCACCCTCGTTTGACCAGTTAGGATATTCTTTATCAATAGCAAAAGGACCCTTCATGATACCTGTACCAAAAAGTGCCATCTCAAATGCTGTTGATCTTAGCTGCTTACTTGCATTCGATTCATCTAGCTGATCATGGATCTTCTTCTCCATCTTCTTAGCAGCTACCATCGCTGGGCTAAAGGTAGCAGATCCGGGTGTTACACCGGGACCTTCATTTAGATTCTGAATACCAGAGAGTTCATCGGCTAGAGGACCTAGACGTTCTTGGAGTGTTGCAAAGGTAGCACCGGGAGGTAAGTCATTACCGTCACCTTTGTAACCATAGGGAGAAAAATCAGGAATAGCTTCCTGTAACTTAGCTTCATTTGGATCAAAGCTAACATCTGCTGCTACGCCATCGGGTAATACGGTTGGGTCTACGCTGATAGGGAAACTGTTGTTTGAAAACAATACATCAACGATCTGACCATAAGCGGCTAGAGTCTTAGTCTTAGTAACTTTGATAAAGACACGGCTCTTCTCCGTTTCAGTGAACTGAACGTCAGGACCATAGATACCCCGATAGTTGCGATAGGCACGGAGCCATCTCTCTTCATCTATCCTGCGGGTTGTCTCTGCCTTGGTGTACTTTTCCATAAGCAACTGGACAATAGGACCAGTTACTTTATCTTCTGCATTGATGTTATCGACATCCCCTAAATTAATAGAGTCTGTTTCAATAAAATTTTTATCTATCATTCGTTACCTTTAGTATCCGAAAACATTGTCTGCAATTGCAGGACCACTACGTTGGCTCAGAGGATTATAATCGAATAGACTACTTCTAGGTCTACTCATTACTCCATATCGCAAAGAATCATATAAGTGATCCTCTGACTTGGTATCTATATCCTCTGGGTTATTTTTATCCAAAGGCAAGATGGGCAATTGTGCAATCAGGTTTGTGCAGTTACTAGTTATAACAAGTCTTGGCTCTTCTGTAAAGGGGTCAACCTGTAATCGTCTATGTATTTCATTCTTTCCTGCAATACGGCTACCTGCACTTCTATCTGCTGGTCTCCATCTGCAGCCAGATTGAATCATCTGCTCTGCTAATGAAGGACCTGTGTCTCCCCGCTTGTGCCAACATGAACTATCCAGTACACCGTAGCGAATAGTACCGTCATTCTTCTCTGCTTCTAGTACCATACCCGCTAAATCCTTGGCTAATACCTTACTTACGTACAGTTCACGGTACACAATTAGCTGTTCACTGGGGCTAACTGCGAACCAAACAACAGCAGAATAAGACCCATATCCGTAGTCACAAGCCCTGAATCTAGCCCAATCTCGGGGTATTTCAATAGGGTCAATGACGTGAATCTGCCTGTTAAACTCTGAAAATGCAGCACCTTCTGCTACATCCCAGTTACCTTCTAGCAATTGCTTGCGTTGATGCTCGGGTAATGACAGCAACATGGTCTCATAGTCACCTTGTTGTGCCAAATAAGGGTTATCTATCAGCATAGCTGGGATAAACCTACGCTTAAACAGGGGTTGTCCTGCCTTACTGTGCCCTGCAGGATACTCCAACCGCTTACCTGTCTCTACATCCGTAGCCCAATAGGACTTTCCCGGGGGTGATGGGTCAATAAACATCTTTTTAACCCATGCATGACCCGGTCCACCGGGGTTAGTTGTAGCTCTCATGTAGATTGGCAGGTCTGGTGCTGTACTACGCAGACGAGAACGCATGTAATTCCACGCAAATGGGGTAGACCACTGCGTTAACTCGTCAAAACCCACCCAACTAAAGGCTAAACCCTGATACCTGAGTACATCTTCGTCTCTATCGAGGTAAGAGAACCACAATCTAGCACCACTAGGGGCTACCCACTGCATCTTTCGCTCTGACCACTTGATACCCGGGTAGATCTTCGGGTACATTTCCTGTGATTTCCAGATTAACTCTCTAAGTTCCTCAGTAGTATGACGCAAAAGAAGACCGCTAAAGGAAGGATGACCCATATATCTGAGAGGGTCAGCAAGCATGGCATAAGATTTACCTCCTCCGGCTGCTCCACCGTACAATACTTCCCGTTCTGGTGCTGCTAAGAAGTATGTCTGGGGTCCAGCATTGGGTTTAAAGATAATATTCTGTCCCTCAATGTTAGGAACATGCATCTCTTCATCGTCAATCTGTGATTCCGTGTTCGAGGTCAACATCTGCGATGATGTCTTTGGCTCGTTTGATTCCTTTGTTGCCAATTCTTTTTTCGTACTTCTCCGCTTCTTCAATGGCTTTTTTGTATTTGGTAGCCCAGCTTCGGAGAGTAGAAGCTTTTGTCTTGTTTCGCTGCTCATGTTTTATTCTTTTCAGTAACCCTGCATGCGATATCGATCTGCCTGTAACCTTAGTAAGCCAAGCTGCGACATACCGAGACGGGTACTGCTTCAGATACTTCTTAGCTTTTTCTAAAGCCTCAAGTTCATGAGGTATAGGATCTAAGACTTGATCATCAGTCTCACAAATCTTATACCCAAATGGAACCTGTATCTTTGCAATACGGGGTATCGGTACGTATTCCCCAGTCTCTGGTGCATCTAGCGGTTGGGGTAGAATCCACTTGCCAGCCGTAGCACGTACCATAGTTACTCGTCTTCTTCGTTATCTCGTTCTTTAGGTGGAAGAATCATTAAACCATTCGTAGCTTCAACTTGTAACTTCTCAGTCTTAACTAAACCAACACGGTCTAAGAGATCCTTAGCTGCATTGATTTTATCACGTAATCCTAATTCTGTGGGGTCTACCATACCAGATACAATTGACATGGCTGCACGAGGGGCATTACGTGCCATGTACAACTGGGTACGCTCCATGATCTCTTCCTTGATACCCTTAACTAAATCAGTCGTAGAGTAGTCACGGGAGTAGCCAGCTAGTTCCTTAGCACGAATAGGATCTCCACCTGCTTCTTCAAACAGGACTTCTAGAAACTTAGCTTGCTTTTCATTTAACTCTTTTGCCATTATGTTTTCCTAAATGGTTTTACCTTCTTGGCTATTGCTTTTGGCTGGGCTACAAACTGCTTACCCGATTTAGTGCCTTCTCGTTTAGCCTTTGACGTAGCTGCGTATTCTGCAGAGCTTAACGCCTTAATTGCTTTCTCAGGTAAGTAACGCTCTCCTGTCTCAGAAGACTTCTTACCAGACTTTGTAGTCCACTTCTGTTTACCCCAAGCCTTTAAGGACTCTTGGGGTTTCTTTAGTGCACTCACTTATATCCTCCACCAGCAGCCTTATACTTCTTAGCCACTAGCTGTGCTTTTCTAGCTGACCACTCACCAGCACCTGTTCCCTGTGTAGCTGCAGACTTTACCTGCGATACTATCTTCTTACGTAACTCAGGCTTTGTGTAGTTACCTGCAGCATTAACCGTGGATTTCTTTTTAGTTGCCATGTTATTCTCGGTTAGCTGGATCAAAGAACTCTTCTACTGTGACTGTGGCATCCATAGTACTTGCAGCTTCTGGAGTAACTTTAAAACTATCACCTGCATTTAACACGAGATAACTTTGATCAAAGGTCAAATAGTTGTAAGCTGAAATTGTGTATCCTCCTACAATAGCATAGGTCGCATTAGCAGAAGCATCATACCAGTCTAACTGAACAGTCTTATTGCCAGACCCTTTGTTAGCTATAAATAGTAAAACTATCTTACAGGTATGATTTGCAGGACATGTGTAGATGGTATTCGTAGTACCTGCTACCAGATTAGTACCAAGACTACGTAACTTAGGTGGGATTGCAGTTGTCATTACTTCTTTTTCACTTTACGTGCTTCAGATAAGGCAATAGCAATAGCTTGCTTAGGATTCTTAACTACAGGACCACCCTTACCCGAGTGTAATCCCTTGTCCTTGAACTCACCCATAACCTTGCCTACCTTAGCTGTTTGCTTTTTAGTTAAACCACCTTCAGCTAACTTCTTAGTTTTTACTGGGGAGAATTTAGTTACACCTGCCTTAGCAGCTTTAGAACCTGACTTCTTAATCACAGAACCTCCTTTAGCCATAGCAGTCATAGCACCTGTACGCTTACGACTCATCTGACCTTCTATCTCTGCAATACGCCTAGCAATCCGAGGATCTTGTACAGATCTCCCGGACTGGGCATTACGTAAGGAAACTAATTCAGCCTTAAGTTGATTAATTTCAAGGTCTTCTGCCATTACTTCTTCTTAGCCTTAGGTACACCAATCATGATAGCCAGTATAGGTTTTTTAGAAGCAGAGCCACCTTTAGCCATCTTCTTAGCTAAACACTTACCTGCAGCCTTACACTTAGCTGGGGAAGGGCAAGCATCACAGGGTTTAAACTTCTTTACATCTCCACCCTTAGCCATCTTCTTTTCCTTCTCTTTTTCTTTCTCAGCTTTGGCTTTATCCATACGCTCTTGAGCAGCCTTGTTCTGTTCTGGGGTACCTAAGATATTTTCTTTAAGGCGGGTAAGGGGGTTAGTCGCTTTAGATGCCATGATTATTTTCCTAATTTTTTTAATGTCTTAGCTAAACGGGCACGTTGCCCAAGTTTACCGGGAGCTTTAGAAGCTTTAGCTAGTTCTTTAGCAGGGATTGTTTCACCCTCTTTAACCTTTAATGACCTACGTAAAGCACCGGGTTTCTTAATTGCTTCTTGAATCCAGTTCTTAGTAGCCATGATTACTTCTTAGCCTTTTGAGCAGGTTTCATAGAAGCACCACAGTTAGCTTTAACCATGCCACCTTTAGCATATGCCATTGGCTTTTTAGCCATGCCACCTTTTTTTAATTCTAAAGACTTCTGTAATTCTTTCTTCTCTTTCTCAGTCAAAGGACCCTTCTTACCAGCTGGCTTCTCTTTACCCATAGCAGAAGCATAAGCCTCTTTATCAGCAGCAGCTTCTTCCTTCTTGGTCAGCTTCTTAGACTTCTCTACTTCCTTTTCTTTCATGAACTCTTTCTGAGCAGCCATAGTATCTTCATCGTAACCGGGACTACCTGCAGCTTTTTTAGCAGCTTCATCCATCTTCTTTACTTCTGCTTTAGAAAACATCTTACCTAAACGTGAGGAGAGTGACATGATTTGATTCCTTTAGTTAAAAATTATTTACCGTAAAACTTATTGAGTGGGTGACTACGTGAGGCAGTAGCAGGTGCCTTTGCTTTAGCTGGGGCTTTCTTCTTAGTTACCATACCGCCTTTATTAAACTTAGGGGACTCTTCAGCAGCTTTCTCTTGCTTCTTAGTAGGAGTATTTGCGCTTACTTGTTTTTTCCACTGTCTATGATCTTCAGGAGTGATTGGCGGTTCTTTAACTGCATAGGGTCCACTTTCACGACCTGATTTAACATCTCTATTCATCTGTCTACGATCTAACTCGTCTGCTGCAGCCATAGCCCTTTTGCTTCTGCCTTTTGAAATATCACTAAGTTCTGCTTTAGATAACTTAGTCATTTCAATGGCATCCATCTCTTCTTTTACGTCAGCCTTAGTAAAGCCTTCAGGTATATCCTTCATCTGCTTTTTCATCCATGCTGCCATTTTGGTACTCACGCCCATCTTATTACTCCTCAATTACGTTAGTTTGTGTATTACCACTTGACCTTGTCAGCCCAATACGCAGCTGATAACTTACCCTTTGAAATATTCTTAGCGTGTCTTGCCTTGAATGACTTCTGCCTTGCTTTCTCTGCTGGAGTCTTAGGGGCTGAACCAGCACCAGATACACCTTGCTGACCAAAGCGTATTAGCTTCTCTGTACTACCTTCTTTTGCTAACACAGCATGTGACTTAGTTGGATGACCGGGAGTCTTCTTTGGCTTATTGTAGCCACTGAACTCTTCTTTACCCTTCTTAATCATTTGCTAAGACTTTCTGTTTGTAAGGTACAAGTACTCTGGATTCATTCCAGCCTTCTGCTCTCATAGCAGCTTCTACATCCTTGAGTTTGAACTTCATCCCTAAGTGATGCTCCATCGCTGCCTTCACAAAGAATACATCACTGTGGGGTACATGTATAGAATCTAGTCTGTTATTCCTAACTGCGGAATAGAAATCTTCCAGTACGTAGTCATCACGTAACTGGATCTTCTTTTTAATCCGTTTCGGTACAGCAAGAGGCTTAGTCCTCGAGCTATGCTCTGCGGATAGTTTTACTTGTTTTTCAGACATTGTCAATCTTTATTATTGTTCTTGTTTGACTGCACCCTCGTCTTAGAAGACTCGGACTTTCAGTAGGATACAGATTTGTATCTCATTGTATACAAAACTTAGTACAAGTGTCTATCTTACGATACAGTTAAATGTAGTTCAAAGGTTACTCACTTAACTGTAACACTCTAAGTGTCTTTTAGTTTAACTATCTTTTACATTTAACTGTATTTACACTTAACTATGTTTTTATAGTTTAACTATATACAGTTAACTGTATCACTTTAAGTGAGTCTGTTAGACGTAGTTTTGCATTAATCTAAATACTTGTCAAGTACTATTTTTAATTGTGTAGTTAAACTGCCACACTCTTAACTACCACTCGTTATCTGCTAACACACTAGAACCTTCTCTAAGCTGTTACAGTTATCTGGTGCACCCTAGGTATCACCTTATGTGAGATCACGTCTTGTAGGCACCTCTAATGCCCTGCAATTCAATTGTACCACATAACCTAAGTACTTTAAGTGATATGTTTTATGTGGAGTGGTTTACGTGTAGCATTTAAAGTGATGTTCAAAGGTGAGGTAGGGAATGTGTGAGGGGACATGTGTGTATATGTAAGTGTACACTAACCCTTTTAAATACCTGATCTGTGGGTATAGCCATATAC
>Ga0247723_1000083_pt1 | contig 56524 bp, 96 predicted proteins | sample MSEWelMarce5H_FC_FD_189079 | JGI IMG/M metagenome (GOLD analysis project Ga0247723, IMG submission 189079) | Subsurface sediment microbial communities from gas well in West Virginia, United States - MSEEL Well Study Marcellus 5H_FC | ecosystem: Environmental > Terrestrial > Deep subsurface >...
ACGCCAGCGCCTCCGTTAGTGGTTATTGCCATATTATGCTATCTCGCTTCCGAACGCATTGAAAGACATAGTTGATGCTGATGCGTAAACACTCACTACATCTGAAGCATCAATAGTTAGACCTAGTGTGTAAGCCGCTGTGGTATTGGCTTGAATTGTTGCATCGTATACAACATAGTGTTCAGGAGCGATTGACGCTCCATTTGGACGAACTGCAATTCTGTATGTACCTGAAGTACCCGCTTGATTACAAATCGAAATGGTTGAGATAACCGTTTGTGTTGAGGCAGGACAGGTGTACAGAGTTGTTAGCGTCGTGGCTGAGGGATTGGATTGACCCAATACCTTGTAAGTAGTTGCCATGCGGTTATCCTCCGATTAGAAGTAATGGACTGATTGTACCAGTCGCAGTATTGGTGGCTGTTGTTGCACTTGCGGAAGCCGCTGACTCATAGCCTTGAGCGGTAGTTACAAAGTTGGCAATATCAGCGCCATCTAAACTGTAAGTACCAGCGGTTAAGGCGGTATAGGTAGCAAACGCAGTATCTAACGCTGTATATGTAGCGTATGTACTTGGGATGTACCAATACTTGCCCGTAGCAAGAATTTTGTCTGTTGTTTGATTGATTTCTACATCAAGGGCATCAATATCTGCCTCTAGTGCGTTCCAAGATGTTTGGTCAATAGCCTGAGTGAATGTATCGCTTAATGTAGGAGTTGGGCTTAAATCTGCTAAATCTAAAGAGCCTACGGTGGTGTAAGGAACTGAAATTGTGTAGGTGCGACCCCCAGGAAATGATTCTTCAACTGTATAGGTAAAAGGAATTGGAACGGTGTCAGGGTCATTTGTGGCAGGAAGAGTGACAGTAAAAGCACCACTACTCAAACCAACAACCACACTTGATGGGGCAATCATTTGGTCATCTGTACCGTTACGAATTACATCGCCCAAGGTAAATCTGACCTGACCTTGAATTGGGTTGCCTTCAAAATCTACATAATTACCAGTAATTTGAACTGTGGTTAAACTTGGTGCGAGCGCCATTTATGCACCTACCAAAAAAAACAAATCAAATTTAGAGGCAACTGCATTTTCCGCTGTTTGTTTGTGAACTAAAGTGTTATCAACCGCAAGGTCAAGGGCATCTGCGTTTGTTTCAGCGCTGTCTGTCGTTACTTCAAGTTCTGTCAATAAAGCGTTATAGGTTGTGTAATCGGCTATGGGTACATACGGCTCTGCCACTTTAGACTCCCATCAACATAAACTGATTTGAATTATAGTTACTCAATGAACCAGCCGCTTTGGAGGCATCTGAGGCGTAGGTCTCTGCATCATCAACATATTCATCGGCATCTACCACAATCACACGGATGCCCTCAGCATCGTTGTAACGGGCTAATAGAGCCTGATAAGCGTCTACTGACACATAACTAGCGGCGTCCGCTGAAGATAGCGCAGGAAGTAAATCTGCAAGGTTTTGAGTGGTTCCTGCTACTGATAGTGGCAAAGAAATTTGAATAGTTCTACCACCAGTAAAGTTTTCTTCGATAGTATAAATAAAAGGTTGAGGTGTTACATCTGTATCGCTTGTTACGGGCAAAACAACGCTAAAAGAACCTGTTGAATCAAAAGTCTTTTGAATTACAACTGGGATTAAAATTACATTGGCTGTAACTTCTTTTAGGATTGTTTGAGGTGTGAAGTTGATTGAACCACGAACAGGGTTACCAACTAAATCGACATAGGTACCTACAACAGTACAAGTCGAGAGCGATGCAGGTAACGCCATTTATCAGGTGCCTTGACGAATGATATTTACGGTTTGTGTACCTGTTGTGACAACTGCATATAGTTTTTCATCATCTTGCAACTCAACAGAAAAGTTTGTCTCAGCCTTGAGTAAATAACCATAGTCTGTTGTGGTGACACCTTCGCCACCAATATAAACATCTACGCCACCTGCGGGGTTTTGAACATTGATGGTCTGACCATCTTTGCCATCATAATCAGTAGTCAGTTTAGTAGCGGTGGTTCCTACTGAAACTCTTGCGTGTGATACTGCCATATAAACTCCTAAGAAAAGAAAGGGCGACTTATTTTACCAAGTCGCCCTTCGCACTATTCAGCGACTTCTTTTGTTTTCTTTGTAGCCTTTGGCTTTGGAGCCTCTGCTACTTCTTCAACTACATCTCCTTCAATCAATTTGATATAGCGGTTATTAGCCAAAGCCTTAGCATGGCGCCAACCTTTTACTTCTACTATGTCTCCAGCCACAAGTTTGCGACCATCAACAATCATTGATTTAAGAATTTGTGCTTTCATATTACGCAGTTGTATCAATCCAGCAGTATGAGAATGTAGCCGCCGCTTGGTTGATTGAACCTGCGGTTGGGTTGTAAAGATAAATTGTTACTGTATCTGCTGATGTAACAGCCGCTCCAGCAAAAATTAAATCATCATTCAAGTCTGATGGTGGGTTCACAATAATGATGTCGGTTGTTGCCGCACCAGTTAGTGTGAAAGTTGTTCCACCACGGGTTGTTGCGTTAAGTGAAGCAGGGTCAATTTCTACTGTACCAAACTCGATACCGTAAACCATGTCGTTGTCGCCAATTTGTAGAGCGCCGACTGCCGCTTCGCCTTTTGTAAGTCTGTTTACTAATGCCATTTGTTCTCCTAAATAAAGGAAGGGAGTGAGACCATAAAAAGTCCCACCCCCTTCGTTTGACTAATTAAGCGACGATTGAATCCCAAAAGTAGCCAAGGTCAGCAGAGATAACTTTGTTATCAAAAGCGATTTCTGCTTCAACTCGGTCTGACTTAATGGATTCCATGCGGAACTGTGATGTTCCGATAGTTGCACCTAATCCGCCTGATACGCCAGTCCATGAGAATGTGTATCCAGCAGAAGGGGTTAATAGTCCAGGCTGTGGAGCAACATGGCAAAGAAGAGCCTTCTTACCATGAGCAAATCCGTATGCTTCAGAAGCACCTTCATTGTTTGTTGCCTTAACTGCCTTAGCAACCATAACTCGAGGGATGTCAAACATTGCGGCTAACATGTCGGTTGTGATTGTTTGTGAAGATGTGTACTTGATGCGGTCTACTAGGTCAGGGTGATTCTTTAGTGACTTGAATACATCGTATCCAAGAACCAAAGTGTTTGCTTCCATTCCTGTATTTCCAAGGATTTCAGCCTTTCCAGCCTCAATATCTGAGATTGGGTCGGATGATGTGTAATCATTCCATTGCTTTGTCTGTCCTGAAGATGGAGCGCCTGATACACCTGTTACATCGTCAGCCCATACACCAGTTCCGAAGAAATCGGATACCCATTGTAGTTCACGACGAAGCATCAAACGACGAGTAACGAACTCTGTTGCCTCACGAAGAGGGTTTAGAGGAGCGTCTGCGTTTGCAACAGTTTGGTCATCAACATCTTTATGGAAAGCCCATACATCTGCTGAATATGTTCCTGTTGATAGGTTGTAACCGCCACCTGCGGATTCAGTTCCAGGCGCACGGCGTTGAGCCTCGTCACGGAACCAATCGTTCTTGGTGTAAGTAAAGTATTTATCGCTCTTCTTATCGACAGGGATTACTGGGAATACCTTGTCAGCGATAAAGTTATCTTGGTTCTGTAAATATGCAACCGAGATATTTGTAAGAATTGCGTCCACATGGACGGAGTTAATGTTTGGCTGTGGCATTTATTTTTCCCCCTTATGCCGCTCTGCCTGGATTAGCGCAGTTGATTACGGCTGTGACGATGTTTCCATCTGCCGCAGATTCGGTCAGAAGAGTTCCAACAACATACTTGGTTGTATCAGTACCAGCAACTAAGGCAACTGCCTTACCTGTGGCTCCTGTACCAACAAGTGCGCCTTCGCCGATTGCCGCTCCCGCAACAATCTTTGTTCCACCGACAACAAGCACTTCTGCTTCCTGTCCTGAAGTTGGAGCATTTTGTAGTACGCCGATTGGAATATCAGTAGCGCCTGATGCGGCAACTGCTTGTCCTGATGAATCCAACTTGACGAATGTGTATTGCTTACTGGAAAGGTCGGCACCTGCAACGAGGGTGACCTTTACCGAGTAATTAGAGATTTCGTATGCCATGTTTTAGGCACCTTTCTCGGATAGGTATTGGCTGTAAAGGTCAGGGTTTTTTGACGCAACATCAGCCATCGCCTGAGCGAATGACTTTGCTACACCCTCTTCAACGGCAGACTTAGCAAGCGTAGTCATACGCTCATAAGCATTGCCTGATTTGAAGTCCGCAGATTTGCCGATTTCTGCAAAAATAGATGCTGATTCTGCTTGAGCATTTACTGAAGAAAGAACTTCTTCAATGCTCTTTGCTAACTCTGAATCAGTTTCGGACAAACGACGAAGCGCTGGTCCAACTTTCTCTGCATCGAAGTTGAGGTTAGCCCAACCCTTTGCTTTTTCAACGGCTTGAGCATCGGCACGGGCTTCACGCTCTTTGCGTAATTCAGCGGTTGCCTCCTCTGCCTGTTTTCTCAAGTCTTCAATCATCTTAACAACTGGAGCAGGAGCGGACTTCATGTAGTCCTCTTCTTCCTTCTTTGGTTCCTTTGAGTCTTGACCCATCGCCATTTCAACTTCCAATTCAGGCTTTTCTTCCTTTTCGGCGAGTTTGGCTTCGAGTTCTGCGATACGGGCTTGAGCCGCCGCTAGTTCTTCCTCAACGGTTTTTTCAACCTTATCTTCAGTTGCCTCGGTAGTTTTCATATCCTCCATATTGGAGTCCTCCTCGGTCAGCGATTTGTCGAGAACCCTCTGAACTTCAGATTCGGAGGCTGACTTCATTACAAGCCAACCTTCATGTAGATGCGCTGGATGGTCTACGCCACTCGTTTCCTCGATGGCTAAATTCACCATTTTACGAGTACGGGGTTTTGACAATTTATGCTCCTAACAAACTAGAGGATAATTTTTTTAGCATAGGGCTAAATAAACTAACCTCGGGTCTTGACCAACAAATAATAACACAAGTGTAATTCGAGCCTATTTACTGATTGGTTAGAACCCTTGTTTTTGCTAGTGCTTGAATCAAATTAGGGGCAATCCACATAGAAAAAGGGTTCTCGCTTTGCCAAAATCTAGCCATTCTGAAGTGATAGTCCTCTTGGTCAATCTTTGCCCATATAAAAAATGCTTGGGTGTCGTTGGGTAGATAAACCTGTAATCCTGAATACCCAGGCGGGGTTGAAACTTTAGTTACGGTCAAATTCATTGCAATCAGAACATCTACGGTGTCATCAATAATTGTTTTACTCATGTTTTTTTCCTAGGTCTTAAATCCATATTGTCCATGTACTTCGGGTCATCATAATCTAAATCTTCAAACTCACCCTCAGAATCATCTTTGTATGGAGTGAAATTTGGTTTTAGATTTTTTGGTTCTGAAGAATCTTCTCCCTCAGAGTCATCACCTTGGCGCCAGTCACCATGACTTGATTGGTCATGGTCACCATGCTTCTCAATCTCTACTTTTTTTTTAGAGTAGAAACCTTATGTCCAACTTTAGTGTCAGTTGGTTTTCCATCACGGTATAAAACAATTAAAGCGGCAGGGTCTTCTTCAGTTCCTTGAATGTTAAAAGATGAATCAGGTACATTGATGCGACCTGAACGAGCAATTCTTAAAACTTTACCTTCTGCTTTACCACCTGAAGAATTCCAAGAAACCATATCTCCGACAGATACAGCCTTGTTGAATGGTAACTCATTTACTGCTTTACTAATTGCAGAACCCATACGACGCATAGATTCTTGCACCATAGATTTTGCATAGCCACTTAAACCTTTGAAACCAAACTTTTTTACATCCGCCTCAATCATCTTAAATTCTGCTTCGTCCATACCAGCCAAAGGTCCTTTGCGAAGTTCACCTAAAATTCTAAGGTCTTTTTTCATTTGTTTTCTTCCTTCTTTGGCTTTTTCTTAGACGGTGACATTATTGTATCAATATGTACATCGGAGACTGTTGGGTCGCCTTTTTCAACATCAATATCGACAAATAATCTTTCGGCTTTTCCACCAATAGAGTATCCACGAATCTTTCCTTCACTAACCATTTCCCAAGCCCAAGGCTCCCAAATAACTCCAAGGAAAACTGTATTAGGTGGATAGGTGTGTTCCATTGCTTGACCCTCAGGAGTTTTGATTGGAACTGTTAATGAATACGGGAAAGCCATAACTTCAACCCACTCGCCAGCAACTACATCTTTGTTGTGTTGTAAACGGATGCGACGGTCATTGCTTCTTACATAATCCCAAACTGCTCTTTGTAATTCATCTGAATCTGTCCACTCTCCATGAGCATCTTCCATATCAGGGATATACATAGCGCCAAGTGTGTAACGCTTTTCGCCTTCGGCTTTTTGTAAATCAAATTTACCTAGAGCCTTTGTAGCATCTTCGGTAAATACATCAGGAAAAATTTGACGAGCAACATCTTCAGTAACTTCTTGGAAATCACCCTCGCCTTGGCTTAAATATCTAACAACATCTGCATCAGGATTATCTACCCAAGAGTTTTTGCGTGAATCCCATCTATCTTCAGTAATAGTGGTGTCGCCTACTTCGAAACGATAGATGTTTACCGCTTCGTTGTCTACGCCTAGTTTTGCGAAATACCGCATACGGCTACACCCTCTCTCGTTATTCTCCACATTATATCAACCCCAGTTGATTTTATCAACCCTGCTTGTTGTGCAGTTTCAAAAGTTTGAACAACTAGAGTTCCAATGCCTAAAAGTTTGGCTGTGTTAGCAGGTCTTGGAATAGATTTTGCAGTCTCGGTCATTTTGTCCCAAAGACTTCTACGCTCTGCATTATCTTTTGATACACGATATTTTTCATAGTCATCATGTAATCCAACTTCTTTAATTCTATGTGATGTTGGAGTGTGTAGTTGTAGTTCTACTTTGACACCCTCTTTGCTCAACTTAATGTTGGTGCCATCGTAAGGGTCACCTGCTTGCCAAAAGTTTTTAACTGATTCAACTTTCCAACCAGTTTCTTTTAATGTGTCAAGAGTTTTTTCTACACCATCCGTGTAATCAGATTCATCAACATTTAATGTATAACGAACGGCATCAGAAATTGCGTTAGCCGCTTTTTCTCTATCTCCACCATGGTCTTTTTCTGCGTCTTGGTCAATCTTACGAGCAAGAGAATCGGTAGATTTAAGTCTTTCAGTAAGTGAACTCTTACCATCAATTTCGGGAAATTCTGCATTGATATTTTTAGCAATACCTTGCATCAAGCCTGTAATTACTGGCTCAACTGCCTCAGCATCTCTTCGTAATCTCTCGGCTTGTTTAACTGCTTCAGGGCTTCGCTCTGCACTTGGTTTTTTATCAGGGGATAAAGCGGTGCGACTAGATGAGCCGTCAGTTTCTCCGCCACTTCCGCCACCAGCCCAAGCGCCATGTGAGGCTTGGTCATGCTCTCCGTGCTTTTTAACTTTGTTTTCATAACGCTCCACCATGGATTCAGCCCAAGCGAATCCTGCATCTCCTCCCCAAGCATCCCATGAAACTCTTCCAGCGCTAGGGAATCCCTTTTCGCCACGATTAAATCCAAGGGCTTGTCCATCAACTTTGTGACGGGAGAAAAAAGATTTCATTCGTTTCAAAGTATCAATACTTACATTTTCACCACGGGCTAATTGACCTGCTCTAGTTCTACCAACTGAAGTAAAGCCTCCACCAGCGAGTCCAGCCTCAATCCATTCAATCGCTCGTTGCGCCGCTTGTCTCACGCCCTGAGGTGGTTTGTAAGTTTCTTCCTCTTTGAAAAATTCTATTTGTCGTAATCGTTCTTGGGCTTCCTCTTTGGAATCGTAACTTCCAAAACTGCGTGTTCCCTCTTCGTTATAGACAACCCATTTTCCATCTTCTTTTTGAATCTTTTTTTCTACTGGCTCAACTCGCATTTGATAGCCATTGACTGTTAGGAAAGTCTTGATATTGCCAGCGGTATCGCCCGTCTCCTTGATGACATCCAACAAGGTCTCAGCGGGTAATCCATTAAGGCTTGTTAGGTCTACATTCTCGATTGAATCGACAAGGATTTCGTAATTGTCCCAATCATCTTGAGGACGCTCCATCTTGCGCCGAGCCATCTCATTGAGGATGGTGTGGTGAACTTCAATAGTTGCAGGGGTAGCCTCAGACTTATGGACACGCTCATGTAGCGCATTGAGTTTCTCAGCGCTTAGATGAATAAGTTTCGGTGCTATATCCGCCATGTTCTAAGAATAGCGCACACTATTCTGACTGCGGTTGATTTCCTTTAAGTATGGTTGAAATTTGAGCCATAATCTCTGACTCGTCTTTGTCTGATGCTCCAGTCTCAGAGGTGAATTCCACCTTTTCAGACCATTTGGCATAAGCCTCTTGGATAGCCTTTTGTGTATCTCGTCTACTCATAATCTAATTATACCCCAGTTTAGTTTTTAGCGCTACTTGGCGCTGGCTTTTCACGGGCTGTTCCATCATAAACCAATCCATCCCCATCAAGGTCGATAGGACCTTGTAAAAGTTTCTGCCCTTCAGCGGTCAATGACTTTGTGTATTTCATTCTCAAGTCATACATCAATTCTTTTCCAGCCCAAGTTTCGGCTCCCTCCGTATATCCAATGTTTGCAAAATGAGCAGGTAGTGGGAAGTCATCTGCTTTCAAATCTTTGACTGAACCAAAAGCAGGGTATTTGTATCCGCTTTCATCTTCAAAATAAGGGCTGTATTCGTTGGTTGCTCTTGACATCAGAGAATCAAACTCAATTCTTTCAGGAGAACCTTCTCTGAAATAGTCGCTCTCTTCATCAACCATAGAGGCAACTCTTTGAGAAATGTTATCTAAATTCTCTGAGATTCTGTCAGGCTTCCAGTCATAACCCGCTCTAGCCCAATGGCGAGCGCCGTCCCATGCTGTTCCAACTTCGATGTAACCAAAACCTTTAGCGGTGTACCAAGCCTCTGATTGCTCGATAAACTCTTTACCAAAACCCGTACCTTGGTATTCATCGTCTAGTCTCAAGACTGCGTGTTCAACATTCCAAACTCCATTTTTTTCAAATATGCGACGCTCAAATTCTCCAGCCAAATTTCCGTCGTCACTAATAACATCTCCTCGAATGTAAATGTTGTAGCCGTCCGCACTAACATCACCAACATTCGCACTTAGGGTTACTTCTCTTCCATCTCTAGTTGTTCCAGTATGGCTAACACCGTAAACATCTTGGAATGAATCGATTGATTCTTGAGGGTCGAAATCATCCCCTTCGCTTGCTTGTAGGTATTCATCCAATGTCTCGCTATTAGAATCTACATAATCGGAAATCATCTCTCGTTGAACATTTTCATAAATCTCAGTTTTTTCTTGTTCTGTGTATTCATGGTTTGGAAATTCTGCTTCGAGAGAATCTAAACGGTCTGCAACTACATCATCAATTCCCGATGTGGCATCGGCATATAAATCAGAATCATTTTCTACAACAAGAGTTTTGTCCTCGTCGGTATATTCTTTTTTGCCTTTTAACAATTTACCTAAGTCATCTTTTGATGGACCAACTTTATCCATGGACTCAATACGAGATTGTTCTTGTTCAGTAAATCCTCTAGCCCAATTACCGTGGCTTGATTGGTCTTCGTGACCTTCATGTTTGAATACGGGTTTTAATCCATAATCAAAATAAATTACTTTGACTCGTTCTTGCCTTTTGCTAACTTCGCCCAAATCTCCTTGGCGTATGCGTCTATCTGCTCGTCTGTCATGTTCGACAAGTCGGGTAGATTTACTGCCTCGAGTTTTTTCGATGCCACCTGTTCCTCCTGTTTCTATCTCTTTTAAGTTTGCTACATCCCAAATTGAGATTTGGTCTCTTTCTCGACCCCGAGAGATAGCCTCCCCCTCGTCCTCAATGTTTTCGGAAACATCAAGGTAGACCTGATTGTCCTGCGTATTGTGCCATAAACCGAGGTAGTTATTCGACTGATTCAACTCCGATTTATGCTGTTTTAGATAGGAAGAGAGAATCTCAGCGCCCTTAGCCTCATCAAAGAAATCCTCAGCCTTGACTATCTGAGCGTATTTTTTATCTTTGGCAACCATAAAGCCACCCTTAGGGCTTGAACCATCTCTTAAATCAATGGTCAGACCACCGTTGGACTTTACTTGCTCTAAGGTTGAGCGGACAACATCAGGGGCTACTTGAACTCCATGCGCCCAACTTCCGTGGCTTGATTGGTCATGTTCACCATGTTTTTTAACATCTTTGGCTCGGGTTATCTCTACATCCTCAAGCGTGGCTGTGAATCTACTCATTTATCCATCCTCTGAAAAACTCCTATTTTCATAGGGTTTCTATCTCCGATACTAACGAGGTCATATCCCATAAATTTCAAAGATGTATTTCTTGGTAATAAAACTTCTCTTTCGTTATTGGCGGTAGATACATTATCAAATAAATCTACAACAGCATTTTTCAAATAATCAACCGCAAGACCTTTACCTCTTTTAGATTCGCTTGGTAAAATAATTGATGGTGTGTCATCTGTAACTCTAATCATTTGTAAATTTTGTAATACATCTAAGCCTTCTTCTCTTGTTATATCAACTCGAGTTGTAGACATAAAGCCTTTGTCTGTTAATACATCTCCTACTTCAAGAGTATCTGTAATACTCTTATCAAATACTCGGTATAAATTTTTGTCGCCAAAAAATTCAGGCGCTTCTTCTATGAGTTTATCCAAATCGCCAACTCTGTATTCTTGCATTTGACGGTATTCTTTGGCGCTAGTCGAATCATCTTCATCAGGGTTTCTATCAAATCTTCGTAAATAGCCATTTATTTCTGCATATCCATCTGCTGTGTAAGTATTCAAACTTCTTATTTCTTCACGGGAGATTCCAACTGGGTCTTTACTTCCATCAGTCTTAATCCCATAAGTATCAAAGTAAGTGTTTTGTGCTTTTTCGCCATCATATATTTCATTAAAATTATTGGTAGCCCAAGAGCCGTGAGAACTTTGGTCATGCTCACCATGCTTAATAACTGGCTTATAGCCAATAGGGAATGTGAGAGTAATACTCATGAGCGTCTTTCAGGTGGAATGATGACCATGGTGCAACGACAATTAGGATGAACTCTGCCTGGGGTTTCATCACCACTAGAAAATGTTCCATCCCAAGGAACTATCTCGCCATCTAACTCTGAACAAATATCGCAGGTGCGTTCATCTTGAGCAATAATCCACATCTTTTGTGATTCAACATCTACATAACCTTGTTCTGCCGCTTGGTTCCATCCTTCTTGGCGTCCTTCGTTTTGAGCAATTTGAATCTCTGTTCGAGCAATCATGGTTGCTCTTTTACTCTTTAGAGAATCTGAATATCGGCTGGCTCTATCCATAGCCTGACTACGAGCAACTTCTTCTTTTAATCCTCGTTTAAGTAATCTAGCAAACTCATCTTTCTCAAATTTAGTAACTGCATCAGCCCATCGTGGATGAAGTCCAACAACATTTTTAATTCTTCTAGCGGTGGCTCGGTAATCTAATTGCTCATTAAAGGCATCAATAATTGCTCTACGGATTGACTCACGGGTTAATGTGTCAATAGAGGTAATAAGTTCTCCAGCACGGCGACGAGCAAAGGCTAAAGAGTTTGGGTTTGTCTTATTGAAAGACATCTTGAATTCAACTTTAGGTGGGTTTGGTTTTGCCCACGCAGGAAGTTGAGTAAACTCCATGTTAGCCATAGCGCCACGGTTAGTTATCTTTACTTTGTCAGGAATAAAAGCGGGTAGGGCTAACTTAGGTGCAATCTCTCTAATCTGTTTTATTGCTTCATTGCCACCAATGTCAATCGATGTCAAAAGTGAATCTTGTATTTGTTTTTGATTGGCGATTGTAATTGCATTAACTAATCTGTTTAGAACCTCAGGGTCGAGATTACGAAGTAATGACTCCAACTGTCGCATCGAGACTTTATCGGTGGCTCGTTGAATAGATTGATAAAGAGTACGGGCGAGCGCTTGCTCCTCAGGTGTTAAAGGTATACGCCTAGGTCTTTCGGCTTTCGCAAAACGAAATGGCATTTTTAACCAACTTCAGGGGCGGGTGGATTCAATCCTTCGGGTGTTGGTGGAGGTGGAGGTAATTCTTCTTCACCAGCGCCATCGGCTTCTTCAGGTGCAGGAGGTAATACCGCACCTTCAGGCATTGGAGGCATACCAAAATTTTGTCCATCGTGTTCGGCAGGTGGTAATCCAGCCAAGTCTCGTAGATACTCTTCCAACTTAGGGTCAGGAACAAGAACGCCAACCTGAGCCAAGTTAGAAACAAAGGCTGAGATTTCATTCAAATCAACATGGCTTACTTCACCATAAGTTAGATAAGGGGCACGGGATGGATTCATTCCGTTGAGTTTTAGCAATCTTGGAATCGCATATTGGTTCATTACCTCAGCGATATTTTTAGCGATTGAATCAACTGCCATTGACCACAAATCCATCTTGGAAGTTCCAAGAGCGTATGAGCCAACTCGGTCAGAGCCAAGAAGAATAAAGTCAGAAAGAATAGACATAGAAATTCTTTGGTCATATCTTTGAATAATCTTGTCTGTGTCGAACTGACGGCTTCCGCCTGATGATAATAAAACTAAATCAAATACTTTATGTCCAGCATCATCGTACATAGAAGGCATAACAATTCCTTCTTGCTCATTACGCTTGATAGAGGTAACGATATTTTGGATAGATGCTAGAACCGCCGCTTGCTCTGCGGTTGCTGTTGAAGATAAGAACTCAGGTGGTACATAGGCGACTGGTAAACCTGCTAAGTCACGCTCAATACCGATTGCTTCAATCTCTTCAATACGGCGCTTGAAATACCAAGGGCGATAAGCATTACGAAGAATAGAACGACCCTCAGGGTTATTCTTTTGTGAAGATGTACGGAATAACAAAGACTTCTCAATCGGGATAGCGTGAGTTCCGCCCGTTGATGGGTCTACTTGAATCATTCCTTGGATGCCACCGTCATCATCCATCATCCATCTAAATAAAGTCTCTTGGGCACGGATTGGCATTTTGCGCCAGCCAATACGACCATCATTAAATTTAGAATTTTTTGTTGCGTCGTTTACATCTCCGCCTCGAACTTTGTAAACAATCTCATGATATGAATAACCAAAAACCAACATCGACAACATTTGGGATAGTGTTGAATCCCAAGAATCTGACATATCGTTTAAGCAAGACTCTACGAATGTCGCAACTTCTTTATCCTCTTTAGTAATTTCTCCATCTTCAGAGCCGTCAGAGAATGGGTCTACACGCCATTCAAGACGAGTAATAACTTTTTCGATTGCAAATAACATCGAGCCAATAGTCGGGTCATTGTCCGCCATCTCTCGGTAAACTTTTGCTCCACGAATACCTCGTAGATTTACTAAAAATTCTTCATATACCGTTCCACCTGAACGGCGTAAACCTGTGGCTCCGAGTTCGGTTAAATCGGGGGTTGGTTTGTCTGCCATCTATACCTCTCGACTACTATTTATCTTTGTTGGCTAATCCAACAACGATAGAAATTGCCTGTTGCTCGTTAAACCCTGCGTTCACCAACTCCGAATATAATTCGTGAGACTGGATAGCAAAAGCCCCGAGCATAGAGACGACACCATCACGGTTCGGCGAAAGGTTATCGTACACCCGTCGATTATACCGTTAAGCGAATTTAGCCTTTTTATTCTCCGTCTAAGACTAACTCAAAAGAGTTTATTCTTTTGGATGTTAGGTCATTAAAAGATTTAAGAGCCAAATCTCTGTCACCAACTTGAGCAAAGAGACGATTCTCTAACTCATTGCCATTGACATCGTAACGGCGGAAATAGATGTGATAAGGCAAAAACTGTTGTGTAATGTTTAATTCAATCTCCACATATTCTTTCGGAGCAATCTCCTTTGAGATATATGGCTTACCGTTTGAATCAACAACAATTTTTGAGCCTTGTAATTTCTCCGTAAAGAAATCTACCCATATTGCCATTTCAACCCCCTTCGAGAGTTTATTAACCCCAATAATACTACATCAGGGTTAGAAAGGGAACGATTCAGGAACCGTTGCGTCGGCTTTCCAAGTAGGGGCAGTCCAAGGGTCTACCTCTGTATCTCCCTCAGCATTACGGCGAACATCGACTACTTGAACTATGTGTCGCTTTAAGTCCACGCCAACATTAAAAGCGGTGACCGTCATCCGTCCTTTTTTCTCACCAGTTTTTTTATCATCCCAAGATTCCCAAACTGCGGTTCCTTGGATAATTACACCCATTCCCTTTTTCAAAGAATCGGCTACATTCTCTGCAAGTTTGTTCCAGCACTTAATTGACCATGGAGTTACATCGGTATTTTCCCAAGTGCCATCGGGTTTTTTCTGTGACTTAGAAGAGATGATTGTGAAAGTTGCCATTGCTTTACCGTTTGGAGTAAAACGCAACTCAGGGTCGCTCGCTAAGTTTCCTGCTATTGCTATTGCTGTCATGCTGTGTGCCTTTCATTGGTTATTGGTTTGGCGATTATGTTTAGTTTTTTTCTCATTATGTCTCGCTGATTTAGTGTTGTTCCACCCCAAATCCCTAACACTCTGTAATGTAACGCATAGGTAAGACATTCCTCTTGCCAGTAGCATCCCTTACAAATTTTCTTTGCTATTGCATATTCGGTACTAACTCCTCCATCATCATTCGGGAAGAAGTAATTCGTCTCGATTCCCCAACAACTCGCTCCCTCGAACTTCCAAGGCATAACTATTTTCTTCAATAGAGTCCTCTCCGACAACTAGACGATTAGGGGAAGTGGCATCTAACTTAGCCAAAATTCTTCCATTGCGCCACACTTTTCCAGCAACAATTCCGTCATAGTGATTAGTCTGAGGCTGAACTAGAGAGTCACACTCTTGCCAAAATTTACATCTTGCACAATATGAAAGTGCGGGTTGGGCTAAATCAATTTGATATTGGTCAAAGAGCCAAGGGTCGGCAGAGCGACATGGAGCATTATTAACAAAATCAGGTAAACCCATGTTGAAATTCTACTGCTTTATTTGTCAGAATCTTTTATTACAGTCTTGCGTGTTGCCCATTCTCCAAAGCGCTCTCTGATTAAATCGTTAAGTAAATCTTGTCTCTCTTGTTCACTCATTATTTGGTTTGTCTCTGAGTCCGACATCATCATTGCCCTCCCAATTCTTTAGTCCGTGATGAACTAATCCCAAGTGTCGCCAATCAGGATTTTGGTCATCGGCAAGTGTTAGCGTCCAATAATCTTTTTCGCCCTCGCCCATCCATTCAGAAACTAAAACCCATCCTGTACAGATAGCGGGTTCAATAAAAGCGATGCGCCCGATTTGAGCGAGCGCATCGTCAATTAGTGAAGGCTTTTTTTCTTCTTCCATTCAGGAAGGTTAGTACCAATTATTTTTTTCCCAAAAGCGCCACGCCGAACAAGGATTGGAATAGCGACTTTCGATATAAACGAGTCCACGGGTTACTTGCTCCTCGACTGATAGGTCGGGGTCAAGCCCTAGTATCTGTGGGATACCACCAGCATGAAGTTTTTCTCCATTCTGATACACGGGTTGTTTGTTGTAAGCATTGGGACGCCAATTTGACTCTTTAGTCCAAAGAGATAGGAGGCACTCCCACTCAACAGGTTTTTTCCAGCCGTAATCATCAAGGCGATTCTTAGCGAACTCTTTAGCCGCTTCAGGTGTGCGTTCCACCAGTATTGCTTTAATGACTGGTTTTTCTTCAGCCCTTGCTACTGGGTCGGGCGGAATGTGGAACGGATTGATAATGATAATTCCAAGAACGAAGATGAAACTCGGAATTGGTTTGAAAATGTTTTCATAAAATCGCATATTCCTCCATTGTTAGGAGTGAACATTTATTCGTTACTGGTTGTAACGCTTCTATGTTGCCAGTATCGGACTGACCTCACTTTTAGAAGTAGGTGTTTTGCGACCTGCAATTAGGGTACATCATCAAGATGAATAGGTGTCAAGGATGTTGGGGCGCTCGGTGGGGGCGCACTTACATCGTGCTTGAGAGAGGACGGACGCACGACTGGCATCAACCCCACCGAACTTGGGTACCCGTGTAAAGAATACCCTACAAATATCGCAGAAAGGTTTGCGATATAAGACTCATCCCGCCAATCTAAGAAGCGACTGACGGGATGAATTCAGTTTTCTTATTTAGTCAAGTCTGCTACCAGCGCTCGCATTGATTCCGTAACTATTTAGAACCTTAGCGAAGGCACCAGCGAAAGCACTCTTACGGTCTACGCTCTGTCCGAATTCTCGAACCCAAATTTCGTAGCCACCGTAATAGCCCTTGTGTCCAGCATTGATGCTCTTCAAATAATTAACGAAGGCGCCTCTCGCTGGAGAAACATTGACCCATGCGAATCCGCATAAGCCTTCTAAAACATAAGTTTTCTTTGAGTAATCAATTTCGTTACTCAAACCAATAGCGTCACCAACTATGAACTTTGGAACGCCAACTTCTTTGCCAGCCTCTAAGCCAGCGGCGTAAGCCTCTTTGTAAATGCGAGCGCACTCACGCTTACCAAGTGCTTTTTTCTTTTCAATCACTTGATTCATCATGTCCTCCTCTCGGACAATTCCAAGTATATCCTACTGGGGTTTAGAAATCAAACTGAACATGCGAGCCTTTTTTCTAGCACGGCGCTTATCGGCTTCCTCGGCAAGCGCCTTTTCTAGTTGCGCCCTACGAATAGCCCTTAATGAGCCTTCAGAGACCCGTAGAGGCTTGTTTGAGCCTAGGCGTGATAGTAGATTCATTAGAACCACTTCCCTGTCTCTATTGACCCCACAATGCCAAAAGCAAGCAAGATGAAGAATACGAAGGCTATGCCCTCAGCATTTTCAGCCCATCGGCGTCCCTTGGCGCTTAATCGGATTCCTTTTTTCAAACATACTCGTTCGATATAACTGGTCTCGTTCATGCTGTCCTCTCTTTGATTTGTCGAACTATTCCGTATTGCTCCATTGAAGCATCAGCCTCACAGATAAAGCAATAAGGTTTACCTTTGACGAAAGTAATTCTGAACTCGCTACCGCATGTGTAACATTTCATTTTTTCACCTCGCATATAACCTCGGATTCACCACGACCTAAAAGAACTGCCATGATGTCTGACTTTGGAACCTTCCTCTCTAAGATGATTCCTTTCTTGCCAAAACGATTGGCAAAAAACTTTGCTTTGGATTTATCTAGTGTCCAAGACAATCCATCTTCATTCAAACCTTTTTGGCATCCTCGATAAATCGTTACCTGATTAGAAAGCGAGCGCAAGATATTGTCTTCCTCCTCGCCCATCATGTAATGACGATTAGGGCGCTTTGAAGCCAGCAACTTTTTCCACTCATTGAGGTATGCGTATTGATTCTCTGTATCAATCCACACATCGCTGAGGAGTCTCCAATAATCGGTATCGCTTAACTTGTCAGCAATCTTGATGAAAGCCTCGACACGATAAGGGCGTTCAAATAACCAAACAAATTGTTTGTAATTTTTATCCGCAGTTGCTTTTTCTACTGCAATTCTTTTCTGTTCGTAATAGGCATTAGCACTACCGTTTGAGAAAAATGGCACCTGATAAACAAGCGGATGGCGCAACATCAACCAGCCCTCGCTACTTTGTTCTAAGTATGGAACTAGGTCAGGATGAAGTGTTTCATTCTGCTCGGCAATTATCTTTGCCATTAAGTCTTCGACTTGCTTCATCGATTCCCCCTCTTCTTGAACTTATTTTCCAAGATTTTCAACTGCTGGTCAAATGACACGCCGTTCTTCTCTGCAAGGTTTTGACAGATGATTTCATTGACCTGCTTTTTAGATTCCTGTGATTCAGGGTTACTAGAATTCAAAATCCAGTATTGGTTGTTAAGCCATTCTGAAACCGCTGTTCTCTCGGTCTTAATTACCTGTGTGTAACGACCTTGTTTGAAGTACAAGAACTCACCGCTCTTTGTAGGAGCATTGGCTTTTTCTTTGGCTAACTTTGCCTCACGCTTCGCATCTCTCTCAGCCTTGGCTTTTGCCTTGGCTACCTTGTCCGCTGTAACAATTCTTGATGGACGATTTAAGACCTCGGCTGGAGCGCTTGGGTAACAGATTGTGCAAGCATCTTGACCAGCATCTTCAACAATAGTTTTCTCATCGTCATTGCTGTACTGGATTAACCAGTTGTAACGAGTAGTTGGGAAACAAGTATTGCAATCCATTGAACTGTGAACATGCCCATTGCTGTTGATTACCAAGAAGGCTCTTGTCCAAGGGTCTTGGTCGTAGATTGCGTCTAACCTAGCAATCTCTAATTTAATTTGTGCATATTCCTTGCTTAACTCTGCAACCTTGTCTTTGTGCTTTTGAATCTCTTCGACTCGGTTTGGGTAATGCTTCTCATAAAATTTAATGGAGTCTTGAGCATCCTCAATTTTGTAAGTAACTGTCCAGCGCTTATCGTGCCAAGATGACAACTCGGTATCAATCTTGACCGCAAACTCCTTGGTCACGCTCATTGGAACTCCTCTCGTATTTACAACCCCAGTTTAGCATGGATTTTGGGATTGGTACAATAGGAGCAATCGTGTCCTAGATGACCCCGTTCTAGGAGTTCATACTCTGCGTATTTTGCGAATTTTGTCCATTTGTGTGCTGGTTTTTTGGTGGACGCTTTTACCCGTAGATTCAGCCTCGGCTGATGATGTCGTGGTCAATCTTGATGCTCAAACCCCTTTTGTCGATATTCCGATTAGCGTCGATACTCAAACCGTCTATTCAATAACCACCCAAACTGGAGAGCGCTTTGAGGTTGTTAATGGTCAAACTGTTGAAAGATTGGCATGGGCAGATTCTTGGCTAGAACTGCGCCAAGGGGATTTAGTTTTAAGAGCCGATGATGATTCAAACCATGGGGTCAATAATTATTATGCCTCAAAAATTACTGGAACGATTGAAGCGGGTACCTACATTATCCGTGCTACTTCTTATGATTATGTTGTTGCTCAACAAACACCTATTGGAACTTATACTGTTACTAGCGATTTAATTATTGTTGAACCGACACCTGCGCCTAGTCCCTCCACGGCTCCAACACCTCAACCATCGCCTCAACCCGAGTCAAGTCCTGAGCCTTCTCCAAGTCCGTCACCTGAACCAACGGCGACTCCTTCACCAACACCGTCGGAACCATCGCCCACTCCTTCTCCCGAACCTCAACCAACATCGGAACCAACGCCTTCACCGACTCCAAGCCCTGAACCTTCCGTAACTCCGACTCCTCAACCTGAACCGACCCCGCAACCTGAGCCGTCCACAACTGAACCCACACCTTCGCCATCTCCTACCCCAATTCCAATTCCGTCACCTGAACCAAGTCCCGAACCAACCCCTGCTCCGAATCCAAGCGGTATCCCTGCGGTAGAGCCGACTCCCGCCCCTTTGCCTCAACCCACTCCCATTCCGTTCCCTGAACCTGAGCCAAGTCCAAATCCCGAAGAGTCACCTTCTCTCGACCCTCTGCCTGAGCCAACACCTGAGCCTTTTGAAGAACCTGTAATTCCACCTTTTGAAATCCCAACGGAAATTGACCCGACAAATCAAACACCTGAACAACCACCATTAGATGAACCTACTTTGCCATCAAGTGAAGAAGAAGCCACGCCCCAAGAAGAATTAGAGCCGACAGAACAACCTTCTGAACCATTAGAAACCTCCGAGATTGTTGAAGAAATACTTTCCGATATTTTAGATGGTAGCGATATTACACCCGCTGATGCCGAAGAGATAATCGACGCACTATCAGCCGATGGGGAAGTTACTCAAGATGAAGTCAATAATCTTTCTGAACAATTAAGTGAAGATGGAACCTTTACGGAATCCGAAAGAGAACTTGTAGCCGAGGCTTTAATTGAATCAGCCGATGGGGAAGCGGTAACTGTTGAGGCTATTGCTGAAGCAGGAATCACTTTAGAAGACCTTCCTCCCGCTACACCTATTGAAGTTAGAGAAGATGAAAATGGCAATGCTGTCATAATTAGCGCTGTTGTTGCTGATGCTCTACAACTTCTTGAATCTCCAGCGGAAATTCTCTCTGCGATATTTGAGAGTCCTGCGGAACTAATTTTTGCTCTTGGAAATCTCGGAGCAGATATGTCGGAAGAAGAAAGAGATGAGGCGACTAAAACGATTGTTGCCGCAACGATTGTTGGCAACATCGCCACAACTGCAAGTGTGACTGCTTCCCTTGGAAGTGTCGGATATAGGAGAAAACCGTGAAAGACTTTTTTAATGACATCATCGGGCAACTTTGGACGCTCTTAGGAATGTTTGTTGCTTGGATTGTTCTTGATGGAACTGCCAAAGGAATTGTTGGCTACGCTATTTTAATTAGCCTTGGCGTTTGGATTTTAACTTACCCTCTTCGTCGGGAGAAGGAGTAGGTAGTCCGTCAGTATTTTTACTTAACGGATTAAAAGCATCGTTAATTTCTTCAAGCGTTAATTTTCCGTCATCAAGATATTCACGGGCTAATCTCTCTGCGACTGAGGCGACTGCAAGAAGACCTGCCATCGATAGGGCAATCCAAGTATCAACTCCCATGACAGCGCCAGCACCGAGGGTGCCAAGAGCGCCGACAACAAAGACCGCAATCATGCGACTGAGGATGTCTTGAACTTTTTTCATGCCCTAATTCTAGCCTAAGCGATTTTCTTGTATCGCTCCCTAGTTTCTTTTAACCACTCAACTCGAGACTTTGGTAATCGGGCTTTGACATCGCCGTTCTTTCCTCTGACCTTGACACCCGTAAAGTGAAACGCACCTTGAAGCGCCTCTGCTTGTTCTTTGCCTAAAACATTCCTGACTAAATCAAGAAGGCATGTCGTGAAATAGGCATGGTGTCCATGACCTCTATTTATGTGATGGGCAACTTCATGAAGAATCACATATTTATTTCTCATGCTTTTTGGCAGACAGATTGCAAACTCTCCATGGCGGAAAGTGGCACAAGCCGAACGACGACCCCTGCCATCTAAAACTTTGATTGGAAAGTTAAATGGATAATTTCGTTGAACGAAACTTCTCTTCAATAAAGCATCTACAAACTTTTGGGCTTCTTGCAGAGTCATCTCTTCTTTGCGGTTTCCACCTGCATAGACACTCATGGCTAGAGCCTCAGCCTTATAGACCTTCCCTGCTTGGTCTCTCTTTCTCATACCTACTCCTCTCGTAGTTAAGACCCATTATATCAAACGGGGGTTATGAAATAAACCTAAAGTTGAGTCGGCTCCGCTCAACTTTGACCCGACACGCCACGATTTGACACGGGTTTGAGCCTTTCTTGAGTTGAATATCTAACCCCAGTTTGGTATACTGGAACTGTCCGAGAGGAGGACGGTATGAAGAAATGCGTTGGTTGCGGTGCCTTCATGCAAGAATTCGAAGTTTTTGAAAAGGGCATCTGCGTTAAATGTTATGCCGAGAAATTCGAAAAGGAATTTCAGAGCGCCTTGAAGATTGCGAGGTTGAAGTAATGGGTAAAAAAATAAAAGACTTCAAGTGGGAGCAGAGGGTCTGCGCTGATTACGATTCAGTAGATAGATACCTATACGAAGGTATCGTTGTGCCTGAGGTTGCCGATGTTGGCGATTTATTGCTTGCCGCTGAATGGATTGCAACTTACGGAAGCGATAGCGAAGAGGATGCTCAGAAATGGGCGAATGTAATTGCCTTCTTGGTTACTAGCGCTGAATCTAAGCAAAAGCGTTCTGCCTTGGCTAAAGCCAAAAAGAAATATGCCGAAGAAAAAGGAATTCCTGTTTCAAGAGTAAGAATAAATAGGAATAACTAACCCCAGTTATGATATACTCAGATTGTCTTAGAGAGGAGACAAAATGACAAAGCAAGAAGGTCGTCCGTTTGACGAGGATGTTCTTATTGACCAAATTGGTCGCATGAATGTCTTTGCTATCTCAGGTGGTCGTGTTGGTGTAACAAAAAATAACCAAGGCGAAACTGTTGAGATTGAATTACCAGTTGGTTATGGTTATCGAGTTTCAATCACATTAGGTTGGGACGATACATACACAGTTAGCCGTCAGTTTGTTCGTAAGGGCGTTGTAACTGACAAGGGCACAATCGAAGGGGTCTATTGCGACCAAGTTGGCGAGATTGCTTACAAAGCATCTTGCTTTAGAAATGTTGAATTCGGAAAGGCGGTTGCGTAATGGGGTCACTTCAAGCATCAGAGTTTTCTAACTTAGTCGAGGAGGGTGCAATACAACTCGACCAAGCGCTGACATGGCATCTACGAGGTAATCATTACCCGCCAATTCATATCGACTTTCTAGCACCAGCAAAGCAAGCGATTGAACTTGCCAATAAAGGTGATTGGAAAACCGAAATCACATTACCAAATGGTGTTGTAAAAACTGTAAGCGGAATCGTAGAGGGATTGCACTTACATTCATTCGTTACATATTGGGAGGAATAATGACTGAAGAATCAATGTCTTGGGGTGATATAGCAAACCTTACTCACGCCACACAGGTTGAGAAGTTTAACTTCTGCACTTGTGAAGATAACGAAGGTAATGAAAATCCTTATAGCGACTGTCCTAAGAGGGAGGGATAATGTCAGATAACGAATTCAAGTGTATTGGTTGTGGAGAGTTATTTAATCAAGATGATGTAGATACTTTCCATTCAGACTTAACTAATGAAACCTATTGCTATGGATGCTATGAGTCAGATTTAGAACATGCGTCTCAACTAATTCTCATTCATGGAGATAACAACAAAGTTAAGTTTGGCGAGTATTTTGCGGTAGATGATGATTTCGAAACACCCAACTGGTTTAGAGAACTCTTTGATAAATGGGAAGGTCGCAACTATAAGCCGACAGATGCTTGGCGTGGTCACTACGAAACTATTGAGAAGTTCAAAGATGTCAAGAAAATTGCTAGTGGTTGGATAACTGGGATGCCTGATGAAACAACTAGGCGTAAGGCTGTCTTCAATGGATGGGCAGAAGATTTAGCCGAGGGTGTAATCCCCACTCCTTATCCAATCTACTTCCTAGTGGAACCAACATCGAATGTCTTTAGTATGGGCATGGATGTATTTTGTAAAGAAGAAGATTACGATAATGTAATTAGTTGGCTTGATGAAATTGGAACTCCACAATCTGTTTTGCAAGAACAACTATCGTAAATTGATTTTACAGTTAATTTAGTATAAACTAGGGTTTATATTATGAGAGGAGAAACAATGGAACATGCAGTATTAGTTCATTCGCCTGAGTATGCGAATTGGGTTTTCGACAAGACGCATCCAACTCAAGGGCGGAGGTTTCTCCATGCTCGTAATCAATTTATGTTGCGAGCGCAAGACCGTAGATTAAATGTTTGGGAGATTGAACCTGAGATGCCGTCTACCGATGACCTACATCTAGTTCATGACATGGAGTATGTCTACGATGTAACTGTTCGAGGTGAATCAACTGAATGGTTAGGGCAACGCCATGACCTAGGTGATTTAGCAAAGTTATTCGCTGGCGGTACTTTGACTGCCCTTGATGCTTTAATAGATTACAAGAGTAAATTGGCTGTTCACTTTGCTGGTGCAAAGCATCACGCAATGCGTGACTACTCAAGCGGATTTTGCGTGTTCAATGATTTTGCTATCGCCGCTACTAGAGCGACTCAAGACTATGACCACAGGGTTGCTATCTTCGATTGCGATGCTCACCATGGTGACGGTACTGAAATGCTTTTGAAGAAGAACAAGAATGTTTTGACTTATTCAGTTCATGAGTATGGAATTTTTCCAGGCACGGGATTGATTAGCGATTGGAAGCATCTTGCCTATAACTTCCCGCTTGCATCAAAGTCAGGCGATGCAGAATTGCTATCTGCTACCGAGGGATTCCTCGAGGCTTGCAATGAGTTTCAACCGACAATGATTTTTGTAGCCTGTGGCGCCGATGGTCTAGCCAATGACCCACTCTCGTCCTTGCAATACACCAAGGATGGATATTTCAAGGCTATGCGCCTGATTAGGGAGCAGTTCCCCGAGCATCCAATCCTCTTAGGTGGAGCAGGTGGATACCAGCCTGATACGGAAACTCCTGACCTATGGGCGACTGTTGCGCTAGGACTCATGGCTGTGCCTACCGAGGTTGTAAAACCCTAGACGCTAAGATTGGCTCAGTAAATCGAGAGAAATTGAGCAATTCTGATGACAACAATTATTGCTGTGCAATATGAAGACAAGGCAATGATTGGTGCTGACTCACAAACAACTGGAAGCACGGGTCGTAAAGCAATTCATTCTCAGATGGTAAAGATAAATCAGCGTGGTGATTTTATTATTGCTGGCGCTGGTGAATGTGCCCCTTGCGATATTGCTCAACATATTTGGAATCCGCCGATGCCAACTGGCAAGGACTGGAACAATCTTTATCACTTCATGATTTCTAAAGTAGTTCCGTCTCTGAAGACTTGTTTCAAAGAGAATGAATACAAATGGGATTACGATGATGATGACAGTCGCTTCGGTTTTTTAATTTTAATTGGTGGAGAGATATTTGAAATTGCAGATGATTTCTCTGTGTCAATGGATGGCAAAGGTTACTACGGAGTAGGTTCGGGTTCTGATTTAGCAATAGGCGCACTCAGCGCTGGTGCAACTATGAAAGAAGCATTAAAGATTGCATCAGAGAATGACGCCTACACATCACCACCGTTTATTTTTCATACCCAACAAAAGCGTCAGAAGGTTGCATCAAAGCCTAAAAAGTAGTATCCTAACCCCAGTTGTATAAGAAGGCAGAAAGACTGCTAGACGGATGCAACTAGAGGGAGGTAAATATGGATGATAATTCATTCGTAGTAATTAGTTCAGGCGGTAATTATGGTGATTACGCAAAATTGCGTGGTTACATCAAAGATGGACAGTTTGCTGTTATTAGATATAGGTCTTGGCTTTCTTGGTACAACCAAGCCCGATTTAGCAATAGCAGATTAAAAATTGAGGAACTATTGCCGAAACCAAAATCGGTTCATAGTTCAGAACAAGAAGCAAAGCAGGTTTGTAACGAATTGAACTCTGCCTTGAAATCTTCTATTAGTCTAAGTTAAGAGGGGAACAAATGAACGAGCAAGAAGTAAACAAGAAGTTTGATGACCTAGTACAACCAAAGATAATTCAACAAGTTATCAAACAAAAGAGGGAGCCAGCAAAGTTTCCTGAACTGCGATACCTATGGGGTGTTGCTTTATTAGGAAGTTTTGTTTTGATTGTGATTAGCGCTGTTGTTAGCACTATTCTCGAATCGCTGTAATCCGCAAACGCAGATGACTCGAGACTCAAAGTATGTTGGATTAGGAACGGGAATTACTCGGTAGCAATCAGCCGAGTGATTCTCGTTTTTCCATATATCGTTCGGGGTCATAAATAGTTATCGCCTTTGCAATTAGATGAGGTTGTAGAAGTTTGGCGTGATGTCCACAGAAATATAATTCACCACTTAAAAATGTTGCTCCGACTTTAGCCTTGGCTCCACATCGGTCACAGACTTCAAACACCTCCATGGGCGCTAAGACTGAGCCTTTCATTTTTTATTCTTTTTCTCAGGCGGGTATTTTTCAATCCGTTCTTTGATTCTTCCGTCCTTGTGTAAACGAACAATCCAGCCATCTTTAATCTGCATTGGATTAAAAGAGTGCTTTGTTTTGCCGTTTCCTTTAGACATTAAGCCTTTCGCTCCCATCGGGTACCATCTTGAACTAATCCATCATTGTCGCCATCTTTGGCGTTCTTCTTAAAACCTTTGCTAATTCTATCCTGTTGCCAAGCGACATAACCGATAGTAATACTCATCATCAATACAACTGCTAAAACAATTCTCATTTTCTCTTCCTCAATAACTCTTCAAAATCTTTGCTCTTGGTTCCTCCGTCGTAAGCCCAAGCATAACCCTTATTAACTAATTCCATGTTAAGTGAAGAGGTTGATTTATTAACAAAAAGCCATCCAAGAATTCTTCCGTACTTTTCTGAACTGTCTACCTTCTCGGTTCTGATGACAATATCGGTGGCTCCCTCAAGAGCCTTGGCTAAATAATCTTTAACCTCTTTGCCTAGAATCTTCTCTCTCGCATCTGTTGTCCGAGATTCAGGGGTATCAATTCCAGCAAGGCGAACTCGAGAGGTAAAAGAAATATCAAAACCTAAATCGATGACCACATCAATCGTGTCACCATCTACAACTTTTAGAACTTGCTTGACTCGATACTCATACATCAGATTGAGACCCAACCAAGATATTCGGTTTTGCCTTGGGCAACCCACTCTTGATGCAATCTGTTTACTTCAGCCCAATCAATATCGGTGCTAGATTCTTTTTCCTCTGACATTACTTGAGGCGCCCTGCATTGGTATCTGTAACTGGACCTCCGACAATCCAAGCACGGCAAGTTCGAGCGCTCGCACATTTGAAATCAAAAGCCTCGCAATATCCCAATTCCCCTGCCTCGGTTACATCCCAAGCAGTTTGGCGGTTATCGCCTCGGGCTAATCCGCCCTCGATACATTGGAGCATCTCAGAGGTTTGGATAAAAGCGGCGCAGTTTCCACATCTCTGTTTCTTGGCTTCTTCGGCGCTGACGCCCCATTCAGCCCCCATCTTCTCCCAGTAGTCATCATTAGGCAGGGATGGGTTCAAAGGACCGTAGGAAGCCGTTTCTATGGCTTTGGCACGGTTCTCAAGGTTGGCTCTTACATCCTGAGTTGCGGTTGGGCACGAAGCCTTCAAAAGTGCGGAGACTGCTGGTGTAAGAGACATGGCGAAATTGTACCCTGTGGCGGGATGATTATTAACCCCAGTTATGTTATACTAGGGGTGTCCTGAGAGGAGGACGGAAATGAAGAAAGTCTACGAAGTAGAAGTCAAGGGTCAAAAAGAAAAGTATTACTTTGCAACTAAAGCGGAGGCTGAGGCTTACGCAATCACCGCTACTGCATGGGTTGGCGGTAAATACAGAATCCAAGCAATCTTCATCAACGAGGAGGTAGCAAAGTGATAAGAGCAAGCGTTAAAAAAGAAATCGAGCGTAGAAGCCCAAACGACCCATACGGTCAAATTGAGGAATACGAAGTCGAGTTTGAGACTATCGGTGAGATTGAGCATTTCTTGGCTTACAACAGGGCTTACATCAGAAGCATTGAGTTCAAGGGCAAAATTGTAAAGGAGGAAGAATAATGAAAGACGAAATTACAATCGCAGGGGTGAAGGCTCATACCATCGCCCGATTATTAGAGGAATACGCCAACTCAGAGGGCGAAGGCAGACTTCCATCCTATAAGCGTCAGGCTTGGAACATAGCCCAAGATTTGAAAAGGGAGGCAGGGGAATGAGTAACTGGCTAGATAAAATCTTGGTTTTAGGCGTCGAGGTCTCCAAAGAAGACTTGGACAAAATCAAAGAAATCATTGTTGAAAAGGTGAATAACCAACCCCAGTTGTGATATACTGGACTTGTTCTTAGAGAGGAGAACAAAGTGGGTCAAAGAGCGGTTAAGAAAAAAGGTCAGTACAGGTTATACAAAGTAGAGGGCTACGGCTACTACGAAATCTACTACGGCACTAAAGAAACTGGTGTTCATGTAGAAAACATTTCTGAGAAAGAAAACTTTGAGTGGGCTGTTGGCGAAATCAATAGAAGTTTCCAACAGGCTATGAAAGAAGAATTTGGAATTGGGGTGAGCAACTAATGGGTTGGAGCGAATACCAAGTTGGTAGCAATATCTCGACAAAGAAGTTTGTTAAATATGAAGTAGGTCGTTCCTATGGAGATTCTTACGAGATTGTAAAAATCGAGCAAGGCATGGCTGAAAAAATTGGCAGAGGTCAATTCAAAACTGCGTTTTATATTGCGGTTAAAAGTATCGTAACTGGCGAAACCTATGCTTGCGTTTATTTAGTCCAGCGCAAGAACGGTCAAGTCTTAATCAAGAAGATGGAAGAAACTGAGGGACCTTGTTACTACGAGGCTTCAGTCGCCTTCATAAATTTACTAAGCAAGCCAAAAACTTTGGAAAGTGCTTGGTGGAGAAATAGATGTTTTGAAATCCAAAACACTCGGCGTCCTGAACTTGCCGAGAAATTAACTAGGCTATAAGAGAGGAACAAAATGGGTACAAGGTCAAATATAGGAATCGTAAATCAGGATGGCTCAGTAGAAACTATCTACTGCCATTGGGACGGTTATCCTGAGCATGTTGGTGTAGTGCTTGCGAAGTGGTATCGAGAAGAGCAGGTTAGAACCTTGCTAGAACTTGGTGACCGTTCTTCATTGCATCCTGAGCCAACTGTCAAAGATAGTTATGGCGAGCGTGGAGAAGTTTGTCCATCTCGCAAAAACGCTTCAATCTATGAATATGCCAAGTCAGACAAGGCTGGTGCGGAATTTGTCTACTTGTTCAAAGATGGCGAATGGCATGTTTATGAAACTATCAATCCACCATATCGCCAAACTGAAACAGGTGAATGGGAGAAAGATGGCGAGTACGCAATATCGCCAAAGGGCATCATCGATGAGATTGATGTCAGGTTCAAGAAAGAAACGGTTGATGCGTAACTGGTTTATTTACTTCAAGCGTGGGAAGATTCGACTCTCAAGAGTTAGGACTTCTCATGCTTGATTGGTTAGCAATCGCTATCAGTTTAATTGCCCTAGGTTTTTCCATTAAGGCTTACTTAGATTCTAGGTGGGTTGAGATTGACTGGCACTTTGATGAGGACGAAGAGAAACCTTAAGTAACTCGGCAACTGTAATTGTGTAGCCCTTGGTTGAATACTCAGGGCGGTTCATCTCTCTCTTTAATCCATGCTTGGCAATAGCCAATCGAACTCTATCGGTAGGAACTGTCACTACTGAATCCTCAAGAATGAATGACCAATGGCTTGCCTTGCTAACTGAAATCCCTGATGCGTACCAGCATCCAAGAACATCTGACCAGCACTCGGTCTCAATATAAAGATTGCCCGTATCTTTCCAGCGTCTATCTCGTTTGACCTCAACTGTCTCGATGGGTGCCGTTAAAAGATTATTGACTAAGACTTCTCCCTCTTGACCAAACCTTAAATCTAAATCCCAATCGGAGCGGTTTACAGATTCATATTCCATTGATTTGATTGTCCAATCGAGATAGGTGCAAAGGTAGGCAGAACTGATTTGTTTTCATAGAGCGCTAAGAGTATTGCTTCAGCACGGTCAGGGGAAGCGACACCCCGTTTCTTCATATCAACTTTTGATTCAATAACAACTCGACCCGATGCGTCGGATGTATAAGTTGGTCCTGCTAACTGCGAAAGCACAAACCTATCTACATTTAATCTGACATCCTGTTTGCCCTCTTTGGGTTGCATCATTTGTCTAGCGTTCCACCACATTTCAGCCCTTTGATTCTTAAACTTAGATTGGTCTTTAGGCTTCTCGGCTACATTGACTGCGATGATGTCAGCGGGTAATTGTCTTTCCTTTACCCATCTGTCCAACATAGATACAACTCCCCAACCTAATCCGATGGTATCTACCTTGACTCTAACTCGGTCTCGTATTTCTCTTTCTTGATGAATCTTGATACAGGCTTCAATCTCTCGCATCACAACTCCAGCCACATCAACTGCGTTAGCATTTTGTTTACCTGATGAACGATGGACGATGCTGACTGCATAACCGTCTAGCCTTGCAATAACAAACTCATCTCCACCATCGGATGCAATATCGACTCCTAGTTTTATTATCTTCGATTCGAGCGGTGTCTCGTTCTCTGTGGCTAACTCTGCCCAAGCAAACGGGATAACTTTGCCTGTACTTGATTTAGGAAACTGCGCCATAACACGGGCTTCAACGAATGGAGAATCCTCACCGAATTCAGAGATAACATCATTGACCCAACTCTCATCAACGAGGTGGGTTCGAACTTCGTGGGCTTCTATGTAGTCAGGACATGAGCGACATCTGCCCGTTGCCTCGCCCGTAAAGTTTGGAGTGTCATAAGCGCTGATTGGAATTATGTTGTAAAGCGGACTCGAGCAGATTCTTTCAAACCAAGTTTGCTCTGTATCTGTTGGTGGGTTACCTAGAACTAAAAGTTTTGTGTTACCTCCAGTCATCAGGGCTTCAAGTGCGCCACCGATTGTGTCCGATAAACCTCCAGCCTCATCAACTACTACGAGCAAGTTAGGTGCGTGGATACCCTGAACCGCTGTTTCATCATGAGCGCTTGGACTAAATCCGTATCCAACTACGGTGCCATTTATTTTCCATTGAACTGTATCGGCTTCCCCAGGCAGATTATTCTTTGCATGAACTCTGCGAATATGCGGCCACATAATGTTTCGAACCTGTCGATGTGTAGTCGCTGTTGTAATTGCTACCGCTGTTCCTGCTGGATGGGTAGACAACCACCAAGCAACTGCTCGAGCCGCTAAGTGAGATTTCCCAGGCGCATGGCAAGCAGGTACTACCGTTCTTTTATTATTCATTAAAGAATTAAGAATCTCTTTTTGTTTACTCCAAAGAGTTTCGCCTAGCCCTTGCTCAACAAATCCAATAGGGTCGTTTTGCCATCTAGCCCAAGGGTTATCTAACTCAGCATCAAGGATTACCAATAACGCATGGCGCTCATCGGGTGTAAGCATCGCCAGCAATTCGGCTTGTTTCTGTGAATCGCTTTCGAGGAACTTATCGAGAAGTCTCTCGGTCATAAGTTAAGCGCTCTTCGTTTTACGGGATTCGAGAACCTTGGCTATCTTCTCTTGGAGTTCTCCCATGGTGACTGTAACTCTAACCTCTGACACGGAATGAGACAAAACCTCTTGCTTATCAATCTTGCCAAAGTCTTCAGGGACTTGACGCTCAAGCCACCAAGCCGATGCCTTCCAGTCTCCCTGACTCGCCGCACTTGAGATGACTGCAACCTTTTTAGCGATTGCTTCCGCTCTCGCCCGTGTGAGCGACTCCAAAAATTCCAAATAGATTTTCTCCTCGGGTTTAGGTTTAGCATCAGGAATTGTTGCCAACCTATCCCGCTCCACCATTCCACGGCTCATCCAGTTATAGAAAGTGGACTCGGCAATGCCTATCATGGCAACTGCCTTGTTTACTGGTAGCCCAAGAACAATCAGGTTAAGTAACTCTTCTCGCTTTGTGTCATCAAGAAGGATTAGCGCTCGCCCACCAGTTTTAGCCTTTGGCTTTGCAGGTTGTTTCTTCGCTACTGTTGTTGTCATGCCTTTATTCTACCTCGGTTGTACATGCCTCAATAGGGATAAATAATAACTCAGCAATATCTTTCCAGCCATTGATGGTGTTAGCCCATTCATTCAAATCCTCGGTGTGAACTCTCATAGTGTGTTCGCCTACCCGAATTGTTGTACGACCCACAGGAATGTGCCCAGGCTTGGATTTTCCCCCACCCAAGATTTCAGCAACCTCTTCGGGACTAAAGCCTGTTCCCCGCAAGCCTGTTGTCGTAAGAAGTTTGTTTAACTCCTGTGGGTCGTAAGTTGCGAGGTCAGAGGTTCGATTATCAACTATGAGGATTTTAATTTCCTCAACATCATCTACATCGACCCAATGAACTGCAATCTTTTCCCATCCTAATTGAACTGCCGCTTGATATGTGTGATTTCCCGACAGGATGTGTTTCGTAGTTTTATTGACCACGATAGGTCGGTACTGACCCATTACCTCAAGGGAGGAGATGATTGAGCCTATGTCGCCCTCTCTCGGGTTTAATGGATGGACTTTAATCTCGTTAATCCCAACAGTCTCAACATCGCTTAACTCAATATCAGAACGCTCACCCTCAGGTTCAGGTTTAACTGGCTTAGGTTCAGGTAGCCCTAGTCTGTCCTTAATCGCTCGGATGGCTTTCTGTTTTGTCGGTGCATCTATGTAGAGTTGTTCTTTCCACGCTTTGTAGGCATCCATCTCAACTGTGAACTTCCAAGCGCTAATCTTTACTTCAGGGTCGCTAGGTAAAGACTTAGAATCTCCCACGCTAGTTTTGTCCTCGCCCTTACTCAATCTATCTAAAATCTCAACCTCGGCTTTAGTGAATCCTGTTCCCTCTAACTCAGGCAAGGCTGAGAGTAAAGATTTCAATAGAGGTTCGTTATAGGTTGCAAGGTCGGTCATGCGGTTATCAGCCAAAACAATCTTGCGAGCGCTCTCTTCATCTACCTCAACATAAGTTATCTTGATTTTTTTCCAACCAAGTTTCTTCGCCGCTTTGAAAGTGTGATTCCCTGCCAAGATAAAATTGGAACCATACTGAACAACAATCGGTCTGTACTGCCCATGGGCTTTGAGTGACTGAGCAATCGCTTCAATATCGCCACGACGAGGATTTGTCGGATACGCCTCAAGGGATGAGATAGCAACTGAAGCAACTTGACCTACCTTAATCTTGGCTTTCATCTTGACCCTTGCGCTTCAAGTACAAAGCCATCTTTTCTATCAAACAACTGATACTCAAGAGATGCTACTTCAAAAGATTTTTCAATCGTAGTTAATACCGTCTCGGCATCTAAAGAGCCACAGGTGTATAAATCAAATTGTAATAGAGCAGGGGACTGCTCATCCCATATATGAAATGCGATGTGGCTAGTCTCAATCATGACCATTGCGGTCAAGCCACGATTGCCAACTACATCAACATAGGAAGCAAAGGGTCCTTTAATTATCTTCATGTCGATTGAGGCAACTAAATCTTTAAGGAACTCAATAGCCTCATCCTCAGATTTCATTGGTTTATTTACTTTGGCGTTTATTAGTAGATGCTTATGAAATATCATTTTCTCCTCATTTCACAAATAGCCAAGCCTCGAAGTTATAGAATTTCCAAAACATAGTGCCAACTGTGAAGCCAGCGTTCTCAGCCAATATCTGATTTCTTACAGATGAATTGACTTTCATAATTGGTCTCAAGTCTCTCTCTTTATTTAATATCTGCTCAGGGGTAAAAGCCTTACGCTTGAAATCAAAAAAGGCGCCATTGATTGCTTGCTCGAGTTCTCCGTCTTCCTCACGGACTTTCTCAGCCCATATAAAAGCCCCACCCTCAACTAGAGATTCATAGATGTTACTCAGGATGTTTGGTCTGTCTTCGTAAGGGATGAACTGAAGGGTAAAGATTGAAAGAATTAAACTGGACTTGCCAAAATTATCTAAGGCTCTTAGGTCTCTGCGGATATAAAGAGTCTCATCATGGGACTCAGGTAAAAGGTTATCGGCTATATCGATTCCAACTTTCCTACCAAGGTGCGGAAGTCTCTCTAAGAGTTTTCCAGTAGAACAACCAAGGTCAATCACTTGGGTATCTTCAGTCATGAAGTATGTACTCAGGTCACAGATTGCTTCAGTTAGCGTGTGGTAGTTAGGAATTGATTGAGCAATATGCTCATCAAAGTTTTTAATAGTGTCGAATGAGAATGGCTCAGTAGAAGTCATGAAGTTTTCTACCAATCGCTTCCACGACTGAGATAGTGATTGTCCGTCCGCACCGTTCGTATCTTTCGGAATCTGAAACTCTTCTTCCATCTTCGTAGAACTCCGTCCATCCATCGGGTAATCCTTGTAAGCGCTCGCACTCCAAGGGAGTTAGTTTTCTAATCGCAAAGCCATCCTCATCCCCAATTTGAACTCCGTGACGGTCTTGCGCTGTTATTGTGTACATCGGGTCGCCATCATCTTTAATGAGTCGCCCGTTTGGTGATTTGTTTACTCTTGCTACATCGAGAACTGGTCTAACGAATGGCACATTGTTTCCACCTGTTCCCATGTGAGCCAATAAAGTTGGAGCAACATTCTCGAAAGTTCTAAAAGAATTATCTCTGCGAATGAACTGCTCAACTACATACTGTCGGGAGTTTCCTCCTTTGTAGTAGTGAGCGTCGAGGGTCGGAGAAATGTCGGAGAAAAGCCCCTGCCTTCCTTCTCGTTCTTCCGAGTTCGAGCCATCATTGCTTCTACTTGTTGCTCCGATAGGAAATACTTTTGGTCGGGGGTTTCCTCTAAGATGTCCGATAAGGAATACCCTTTCTCGGTGTTGCGGGACGCCGAAATTTTGGCTGTCAAGCAATTCCCATTGACAGTCATACCCCAAGCCATCCAAGACTTCAAGGATGATTTCGAATGTTCTTCCTCCGTCGTGGTTGAGTAGTCCTTTGACATTCTCAAAGAGGAGATACGGTATTGATTTTTCGTGAGCGAGTCTAAACATTTCAAAAGCGAGTGTCCCTCGGGTGTCATCCAAAGAGAATCCTGTTCGCTTCCCTGCGACTGAAAAAGTCGCACAAGGGAATCCTCCAACGAGGAGGTCGGCATCAGGAAGGTCTCCAGCGGAAACATTTCTAATATCTCGTCCGTCAGGTTGGTGTCCGAAGTTTCGTGCATAAATACTCCTAGGTCTCTCTAACCATTCGTTAGCCCAAACGCACTCATGACCAGTTCTTTCAAGTCCAAGTCGAAAGGCTCCAATACCTGCAAAAAGTTCGATGAACTTCATTAGGCTAATTGTTTCGCTGGTCGTCCTCGTCTACGAATAATGTTTCCGTCGTTGTCGTACTCAGGAACTCTTTCAATATCGTTGCGGATAATTTTGTAAATTAACTGCTCTGATACACCCATGGCTTCAGCAATCTCTCGATAGGTGATTCTTTGTTTTCGTAATCTAAGAATCAACTGCTTGCGTCTTTTACCCAAGTCTTGAATCTGAGATTGATGGGTACGGATTGCATCTGTTAGAAGTTTGACCTCATCAAGTCCTTTGCCGTCTAACTCTGTTGCTTCCATTACTGTACTCATATCGCTTCTCCTTCTTCGAACAGGCGTTCGACTGCATCATCAAACTTTACTTTCTTATGAATCTGATTCGCTGTTGCAACGAACTCCAATTCAATTTTCAGCATTGCTTTTTTGTAAGCAATTATGTAACCAATATAAATCGGCAAAATAAAAAAACTGGCAATGGCTAAACCAACTACTGTCCATATCAAACTCCAGTTCATACTTTCCTCTCTTTCCTCGCTCCTCGAATGTAAAGCACTAAAGAATTTCTGTCGTTCTGTGGTGGCAGAAAAATTAACGAACGAAGAAATTTCGAAGAGTCATCAGGAAGAACTCCTGCATCAACGATTCCATCGATAGCCGCTTTGACTGCTGGATTACATGCACCTACATCTTGAAGCCTCCCGCCTTTTTGGTGAGGTTCAACGGTGACGCTAATCCACGCCATAGGAGGTATCTTCTCATATTTAGCCAGTAGTTGAAAAGCCGAGCGCCACTCTTTTGTAAGTTTTGCTCTTTCCCATCGATTGCCCGAGCGCTCTGCGTTTGTCGTCCATGGGCGTTGAGCCAACTCAAGCCGATAGATAATTTGTTCAGCGTCGTCCGCATAGCATAAGCAATCCATGACTTAAAGGTTAGGTACAGGTTAAGGAATGTCAAGTTGTCTCTTTCCACCGTAATTATCTAAATACCACCAAAGACCATTGTTATCTTGAAAAGGTATTTCTCCAGCCGACTCAACCTTTTGAATTAAGTAACCTAACTCCCTAGCCTTATCACGATTTGATTCAACCCAACCATGACAACCTGAAGTCCCAGTACCACAAAGAACAATAAGATTCGCTGATTTATGGAGTTCTTGGTTTTTACTACCGCCCATCATTCTTGGGCGCCGATGATGGACTGAGACTGGAAAACCTAGGAAATCTCTTCCGCATCTTTCACATTTGTAAAAGGCTCGGGCGAGGACTGCGAATCGAGTCTCATCATCAACTTTAAGTTTAGGGTTTGCCATTGGAGTCTCTCGTCTGCGAGGGCGTCCAAGCAAGCAGGGCATACCTTTGCGCTCGTTTGAATCTCCATTTGTAGTACCAATCGACAAATCGAAATATCTTCATGCGTCAGGTGCCACAGTCCCGCTATCTGTTTCCAACGGAGCATCCGTCACCCTGTTTCTTTCCATGTAATCCCGAAATTCTTTTTTCCATTTAGCAATAACTTCAGGAGATGCTTTTTGTTTTTCTCGTTCCTCAAACTCTAAACTTAGTAGACGGCTTTTTTCTCGTTCTCTTTCATCGGACATCCTACGACGCCATTCTTTGTTTATGTGTGATGGTTGGATAGCCGTGTCAAAGTTTGCATAATGCCAAGAAACAATTCGTTTTGCTTCCTGTAATGGTAAATCCGAATCAAAAGATTCTGCCCATGCTCGAACCTTTAACTCATCAACTTGAATTCTTAAATCGTAAATACCGATGAAGCCGACAAGAACTGCAATATCAGACAGACTCATTGCGGAGTTTTTCTGATAACTCGATGGCTCTAATTGCTGATTGCTCATGTTTTGTCTTTACCCCCACTCCTCTTAGAACTAAGTCCATCTGTCTCATAGATGGAACTGTGCCTATGTAATCTAAAGCCTGTTCAATTTGTTCGGCTTGGTAGCCTCGCTTCTCTGCCGCTTGGCAGATTGCTAGTAAAGAGTGCCAAGCACTTTTACCCAATGGTTTAACTCTTTGCTTCTCCCACCATTTTCTTGCTACTGCTTCAGAGAGTGCGACAACTGCGACAGCAGTTTCGTCACTCTTCGTTGTAGATAGGACGGATGTATAGGACGGATGGTACGGAGTGGAGTTGGGGAGTGAAGCGGTCAGAGTTGGGGAGTCGAGGGTATCTGAGTTGGGGAGTTCTACCTCTCCTAAACTTTGTTCGTCCCCTACTGAGTTGGGGAGTTTCTTCCATAACAACTGGTAGACAGTTGCATTACCTCGGGAGTTACCTTTAGTAATAATCTTGATATGCCCATCAGCCACCATCTCGTTTATGACTTTCCGAACATACTCAACTGAACATCTACCCTTGGAAGCAAGGTTTGACTGAGAGGCGAAGAATCGACCATCATCATGAGAAATATCTGCGAGCGCAAGATGAATTAAAAGTTTGGTTCCATCGTAAGGCGAATCAGCCCAAACTTTAGTAATCCACCTGATGCTCACAAATCTCCTCCACAATGAGGGCAATTTTTCTTTCGCCCTTGTCGTTCAACTAATCTACCTTCAATACAAGAAACATCTACATAAACCTTGCACCCATTACGAGTCTCTTTGAGACGGGCAATGCGACCTGATTTATGGAGGACGGACAATACACCCGAAGCCGTTCCATGGTGAAGTCCTGTTACTTCAGATAACTCTTTCCAAGTTAGCCCAAACAATTCTCTTTGCGAAAGAAGATTGAGGGCTTGCGCTTGGCGTAGGGCAGTCTTACCTGACCTGTCTGCGTTTAGCGCTCGCTCTTTAGATGTATCTGTCCCACTATGTCCCGAAGTCCCTGCGTATGGAAGTTCAGGATGAAACAGCAACTCCTTCGACTTTGACTTCATCGGATTCCTCTTCCAATTTTGGTGGGTTAATTTTTAATTGTTGCTCACGGAACTTAAGACGAAACTGCTCTAAAAGTTCAGCGTTGTATTTTTCTTTGTTGGCAGTTATGTACTGACCAACTGAAGCCAATGATTCCAAGTCGGACGCTTGATGAATTTTTGTTAGAACCGCAGAGGGCGCCATAACATCATCAGAGGATGAGCGTTCGTAGGATTGTGCATCAGGGTCTACTTCATCGGTTGGTAGTGCTAGTGATTGAAGTAAGGCTGTACGGAAAGCAACTGACATGGCTTTGGCTGTTGCCTTATCGCCCGAGTCCATCGCTTCACCAACAACCGTGGCTTTAATTGCATCACCGTTTGCACCGATAAATGTATAACTAACTTTGACTTTGACATGTCCCATCGCTGTTCGATTCCGTCCTATCTCAACTGTTTGATATTCGTACTCTTCAACTGATGGAACTACAACCACACCAAACTTTTGTAGGGCTGGTGAGACTGCATTAACTACTGAATCAATCCCTCGGAAATTAAATCCTTGAGATGTGTTTTTATCTTTCTTGGCGATACCGCCAACCGCTTTCATAATCTCGCTCAAGGCTTGAGCGATAGGTAATTTGTTTTCCATTGTCCCTCTCTCTACTCTGCAATTACAAATGAAACTGAAGTTTCAGCAGGTATAACCTTTACTGCTGGCACAATTTCACCTTGGGTTGATATTACCTTATCTTCAGATTGATTCAAAGCACCTAGCGCTTTTTTATCAATTTCTTTTTTAACTCTGACTAATTCAGGGGCGTTTTTCTCAGCCCATTCAATGAACTTAGTTTCATCCTCAATATCAAACTTAACCCGACCTGAAATAGTTTTGATTGTGCCGTGGGGCAGAACTATGCTTTTACGGTCTTTAGAGCGCTCCTGAAGGGCGTATGGGCGTAGGTTGGACTCAAACCACTCAGCATCCCTCTCAAGGGCTGTATTGACCTTCTCAAGCCATTCCATGACCCTCTTAACCTCTCGGTCAAAGATGTCTTTGTTCTCTGCTTGTTTGCGCCGAATTGAGGCAAGTTTTCGCATTGCCCAATCTGCCTTGGAATCATCATCAACTTTGAATGGTTCACGGGCTGGCTCTTCGATGATTTCAAAATCATCAACTGGTGTTACTTCTACTGCGTTGTCCATGTGGACTCCTCTCGTTAGGGGAGAGGATACTAAACCCTAGTTTAGTCTGTCAAGTACCTCAGAACCCGATTATTTGTCCAACATACACGGAGGCACCGACAATCGTGGCAATCATCAGACCACCGACTGTTCGAACTACCCACTCAGAGCGAGACTCCATCTTTTCAAGTCGGTCTGTTATATGAACCATGGCTTGAGAGAATCGCTCCGAGTCGGATTCGTAAACATCTTTGCGAAGATAAGTTTGGCTTACATTTAGATTCATCTGTTTGACTTCCATGGTTAGGTCATCAAGCCGACGCATAATCTCTCCTAAACTGGGCTTCACTTCTTCGCTCATTCTTATGCCCCCGTAAACTTAGGGCGCCCAAAGCCAACGATGGCGACTGGGAGATTAGGCTTGAACTTATTTCTGTTCTTCTTTTTGAAGGCTCTAATTTTGAGGCAAACTTCTCCGCCGTTGCGTTGGTCGCCTTTTTTATCTGAACTTGTATTTCCTTCAATGCAGGTAACTGTGCCGTCAAGATTATCTTTTACAACAATCCCGACATGGCTAATTCTATCAACTCCATCTGACGGGAAATCAAAATAAACAATATCTCCCGCTTGAGGTTGAGCAGATTCCCCTTCTTGCCAACTCTTCATTTTTTTGAAAGCATCGGCTCCTGCTGGAGTGTAAATAGTATTAGGAATTTCAACTCCTGCTTTTTTACCACACCAATTTACGAAGGCGCCACACCAAGGTTGGTTAGCCTTTTGATACTTGGTCTTGTTCTCGGGAACTGCTTCTTCGATATAACCGATTTCAGCGGTTGCAATCTCAACTAAGAGTTCGGCTGTGCCTTGAGGTGCTGGCATTATTTTTTCTTCACCGACTTTTTGGCTGTCATTTTCTTGACAACTGCTTCGGTAACTCCGTCGGCAATCTTGCCAAACGCAGGGTCTTTAGGATTTGCCGCTCTGATGGCGACGGGAAGGACGGCTGAAACACCAGCCGCTAAAATTGCTTTGAGTGAATCTCCATCAAGGGCGAGGATGTCTCCACCTGTAATCATAAATGCTGTTGTACCTGCCGCTAAAAATGACCGTCCGTATGAAGCGAGCATTGCTTTTGTCTTACTGTCCATGTTTCCTCCTAATTGTAGGTAGTTAATAATAACCTATGGTTTCTGAACCTAGGTTGCTATGTCGCCAAGAACTAAAATATCAGCCCCATTTGTGAGGACAAAAACCGTATCCCCTACTTGTGGTGCATAACTATGAAAGTATTTAACAGAGGGTAGAGTATTTGTATCTCCCGCTATTTGAATATCAACAGTCTTTGGGCTGTTACTTGTTGCAACGACATAAGCCTGACGAAGCCTTAGGCTTGGGAAATTATCCGTGCCTTTAATTTGACCAACAAGATAATTTAAGTCCATTAGAATCTCCTACTTCTGCCGATAGCGTTCATGGTACCGCTTGCACTCAAGGGGATAGAAATTGCATCAAGGGTTAAAATCTTGTCAATTCCAATCGGTGAGCGAGTTACTTTCACCAAGTCATAGACATCGTGAGCAGGATTGACAATTTGGTCCCATGTAATTTTTTCAGTTGAGCCTAGAACTTTTTTAAGTTCAGCCTTAGCCGCCTCTGTTGCCTCTGCAACTGTGAGGACTGTTGGGCTACTCATAAACTTAACTACCTCACCGTAAGTTTTACGGTAGGTAGGTGAGGCAGGGTTATCGTCAAAGGCTTCACCAATAACACCGATACTTAAATTTGTTCCCTCTCCTGTAAATATAACTCCATTATAGGAATCATCTGTACTTAGGGAGCGATTGATTTGTACAAGAACTGAATCAGCGCCATCGGTATAAGTAGCAACTGGAGTTCCAAGGTCAGGGTCAGGTATTGGTCTCATACGAGCAATACCATTTTCATCAAAATACAAATCCATAGAAGCGGACTCAGCAATTTTTAGAGCCTCTCTCCAAGGGTCAGAGGATTGGTCTAGCGTCGGATATAACAAAGTTGTTACTTGTCCAGTAGCAGGAAAAATAGTTTTGACTTTTGGATAACGGTACTTCAAAATTTTTTCAATAGCGGTCTCTTTGGCGGTTCCTGCCTCAATATAAAATTCATGATTGGTAAATTTGGCTCTAGTTAAAATCAGGCTTCGGTCTGAGCCTTTAATAGATATTTTAATTCCTTGAGCAGTATCGGAAATGTCTACACTTGTAATGACAAATACACCAAGGGGCACTAACTCTTCTGTTCCATCTGCAAAAACAATACCTCTATAAATCTTTACCTCACGGTTATACGGGAGAAGGACAGAAGAGATGTTGTTTTGAGGAACTAAAGTTCCATCTTTGTCTATAAATTCAAGAGTACATTCTCTTCGTACTGAGCGACGATTATCAATAGTTACTTCTCCCAAGATAGGTGAAGCCGTGCTAATAATAGTATCGTTCTTCATGTCAAAAATCTCAACCTTAGTTTTAGTTACATGAGATTTAGTGACAGTCTCCTTAAATGATGCGGAAACTGGATACATTACGGTGCATCAACTTCGAAGTAGGTAACTTTGATAACTCTAATTAAATTATTTATGTTGCCTGATTCTGTCCAAGACCTATCAACAAAGCGTACATATTTTTGACGACCTAGTGGGTCATGTACATGCAAAGTGCCTTGGTAGGTAAGAACTGGATAAAGCGCATCCCAAGCGTCCTCACCTTGAACTGTAATTTGATAAGTTCCATCTACACCATAAATTGATTGTGCTACAACAACTGACTTAGATGCACCAAGAGGTTTGAATACACCGTAAGACTCAACAATGTTTTGATTCAAAGGTTGTTCAACAATTATATTCGTTACAGAAATCGTTGGACTCTCAGGTGCAGTAAAAGACCAAAAAGCAGGGTTGTCAATTAAAATTGGTTCTGAGGTTGTATACCCTGAGGAAATAGTTGCCATTAGATGTCTGCCCTCGCTTTTGCTCTATACCGAATTGTTGAATCAAAAGGTGCTTCATAATCATCAATCTCAGCAATTTGTGAACTCGCCGCCGTGACTGGAGAGTTTCGAACTGCTGAATATGTTGTGCCACCATCAACTGAACGCTCAACATCAAAAACAAAATTACTAAATCCTCCACGGGTAAAGACTGGAGTATCTCCTGAGTGAAAAGCAATCTTGTCTACATAATGGATTTCACTTGAGCCAGCACTTGTTACTTTAACAAATACTTGTGCGTGTGTGGCTGTTGGTGGAGCAAGGACTGTTGCGGATGCTGTTGTCCATGCAGAACTTGTTGCAGTTACTCCAGTTCCATAAGTTGTCGAAATGGTTGCACCAGCACTTGTTAAATATCTGATGCCAACTTGAGCGGTACGAGATGTTGTACCAGCACGGAAATCAGCAATCGCAGAGAACTCTTGGTTTGCTGTAACTGTAAACTTGGTTGCTGTGGTTGTTGATGCAACTATGTCACCAGCCGCACTTGCTGTCATTTCTAAAGAGGCGCTTCCGACTGAAGCCTGAGCCGTTGAGCGAGCAATAGCGCAGTTAGTCACGGCAGTCCAACCAGTTGTATTTGTTTCTAAAGATGCTTGGTTTGCACTTAAAACATTTGTTCTACCAAAGACTGTAACAACAACTGCTCCATCATTTTCATCATAGAAGGCAGTAATTAAAGGTGTAGCGGGAGCATCAACATCAATAGTAAATTGACTATAAGCCCAATCGCTAAAGTAGTTAGAACCGTTTAATAGTTGAGCAACTCTGACATAGGCTCTATAAGTTGTGCCATCTGCTAAGTCTGCCTCAAGAGTTTGACCATCATTTGTTGAGGCTACGATGCCAGTCTGAACTGTTGGGGTAGAAGTATCAGGGCTAAAAGTTCCAGCGCCATAAGTTGTTGAATCAAATACTTTGATTTCATAAGCGCTCTGAGTATCACCATCTGCGTCTGCATAAGTCCAAGTAACTGATGGGAAAGTTGTATCTGTGATAGTTCCGCTTGGTGCTGTGACGGTAACAGATGGTTGAGTAGTAGTTACAACATCCACAAACAATTCATAGAGACCAGCACGGTCACCGCTGGCTGTTGCGTTATCTGTAAATTTAACAACTAAGTTATCAATTAAAGTTTGTGACCAAGCCTCACCACTTGGAGCCGCTGTAAGTTTTAGAGCAGTATCAAGAGTGGTCAAAGCAAGAGTGTTGGCTTTTGTAAAAGGAACTGAATAACTAACTGTTCTACCATTTCGGTCAGTAATAACTCCAAGACTTAACTGAATACTTCCAACAGTTCCAATAGTTGCTCGGGCACGAAGATTTACATACTCAACTTTTTCAGTAGCCGCTAAGGTTGTTGTACCAAACTCTGCTTCGTAGGATGCGGGAACTGTCGTACTGGTGCGAGTAATGTAAGTTGAATCGCTACTGTCAGCAAGCGCCGCATGAACTGAACCTGAACCGCCTGAAATAGTAAAAGAAGAGGCGTTGTTCCAGTTAGCGTTAGGTCTGAGGATATAGGTAGCCATTATCTGTTAGCCAACTCCTTTGCCAAGATTGCAAAAGTTTCTTGAATTCGTTGAGTAATTATGTCAGCCTTTTCATCTTGGGTTGTTGCTCCAGTTGTATCAACATTGACCACAAAAGCACCCTGTTCGATAACAATGTTATTTCCGCTTACTCCTGAGATTCTTGCTTCGGCATCTGTAACCTGAGCAAGTTTCATTTGAGCATTTGAAATCTTTTCACCAAACGCCGCTTCAGAACCAAACTTACCGATTGCCGCTCCAGTAATACTTATGGCTCTTTGAATTTCATTTATCTGAGCAATAGCCTCTGCTCCGCCACCAAGAATAGACGCCGCTAACTGAGCGCCCTTGATTGGTCCTGACTCAACTAAATCTTGAATTGCTTTTGCATCAAGTCCAAGTGCTTGTAGTTGTGTTATCTGTTGAGCAAACGCATTACTCTTATTTAACCTTGTTTGCATATTCTCAATAAGAGATTTAGCCTTTGGAATAAATCCGTCAGGAAGTTCTACTCCCTTAAGTCCTGCAAAACCTAAGATTGTGTCTTTAAGTGAGTCAGCAAAGTCTTTAGCCGCTTGTTGTAAGTCTTTAAGCACATCGCTCATTGACTCAATACCAGCCTTCATTGCCTCACGAATTTTTTTCATCAAGTCGGCTGAACCTTGTATTTCATTTAGAGCATCTTCATCAATACCGCCAGCCTTGATTCCCTCTGCAATTTCTTTTTCTTTTTTAAGAATGTCTCCAAAGCCAAGACCCTCTTCAAGACTCTCTCTTATATTGCCAATAAAGTCTTTTAACTCACCAGCAAAATCTGTATCTTTGGCAAACATAACCATGTTTTTGCCAAACTCAATTAACTTATCTCCTGCCTCATCAGCCTTATTAGCAACCTCTTCAATAAACTTTCCTACGGTTCCAGCAAAATCAAATTTAATTGCAGTACCAAGACCAGCAATCATTTTCTCAAGAAGCGGGGATGCTTTCTTAGCGCCAGCGATTAAGCCTTCAACTATCTTTGAGCCATTATCTTTTGCCGCTAAATCAACGACCTTCATATTAAAATCAAGCATTTTGTTTGCAACATCTGAAATAGCGCCAGCCGCACCTTCAGAATAATTGCCCCAACTTTTTGCGTTCTTAATAAGTGTTTTAGAGACACCAGTAATTGCATCTACCGATTTTGCGCCCCCATCATCGGATGCGCTAAATAGATTTGTAATTGATTTAGCAACTCCGTTGAGTTTAGAACTTGCAAACTCCGCCATACCATTTAAGGCACCGAGCGCCGCACTTACCGCATTAGAAACGAGAGGAATTTTCATCAATGGTGCAGTTACCTTTTGTACCCATTGCTTGACTGTTGTTAGTGCATTATCTAAAAAGTCACCTAAACCACTAGCAACCTTGCCGAAAACACTAACCACGCCTTTGCCTAGAGCCAAGAACGCTCCAATAACTCCCTTTGCAATAACTTTGGCTACATCTAATAATCTTTCAAAGAAATAAATACCAGTTGCAATAGCCTTTAAGATGTTGGCAAAATTTGTTACGATAGCCGTTACCGCTAAGGCAATAACTCTTATCACGGTATTAAATACTTCTATTACAATCTTTCGGAAAGTGTCATTTGTTTCCATAAGGTTTACAAAACCATCAATAACATTCTTGAATGAAGTCAATACAAATTTAACCCAAGTAAGAAATATATCTATTACAAACTCAAAGACCTTTGCTATTACTTCAGCAAAGAATCCAAATACTCGCATGGCTGAAGCCAAGGCTTTCATAACATGACCAAAATACTGAATGATGTAACCGAGTACAGTAATTACCACTTTTGCTACAAAGTTAAAGACCATACCAACAACCTTGCGGAATGACTCAGAAGTCTTGTATGCAACTACAAGGGCTGTGACCAAAGCGCCAATTATCAAAACAATACGCATAATTGGATTAGCCGCTAAGACTGCATTGAGTCTAAGCATTGACGCCGCTAGACCGTTGGTAGAAGCGATGCTTGCTAATTGCGCTCCGCTTAATAAAGTTGTTGCAACCTGTAAAAGAGCCTGAGTAAAAGTAACTATTTTTATAGCCGCCGCATGAGCATAAAAGGCTACTGTTGCTAAACCAACTGCCGTAGCAATTCCTGTAAAGGCTATAACTAAAATTTGTGTGGCTCTTGCATTACTTGAAAAGAAACCTGTAACTGTTCTAATAAGATTCGCTAAACCAGTTAAGGCTTTAGAAATTACACCAGTTATGATTCCCGATAAAGTTGCTAACACTCCTCCAACTTGTTGTAATACTGGAAGCAATGGTTTGAAAGCAGAGATTATTTGTCCTACTGCATTTCTTATTTGAGGAGATGTCAATACTACGGTGAAAGCCGTAAATAATCCTGCATATCTTGATAAAGCGGCAAAGAAACCTTGGAAGAAAGGCGCCGCTTGACTAAGAGATTTACCTGCTTTAATACCAAAAAATGTTGTAAAGCCAATAGCAATCGGTAAAAGTTTTTCCATAGAAGAGGCTATTGATTTAATACTTACTTCGCTCTTATCTATTTTCTCAATAAAGTTTCCAACATTTTCTGCTATTTTTGCAAACGGGTCTGCCAGTTTAGTTAATAGCATTTCCATAGCATCAAGGTATTTAGAAAATGCGCCAGTCCCATTAGCCGCTTTTTGGAATCTATCTGTCAAAGTGAACACAGCCAAAATTATTTTTGTGAAAGCGGCGAGCAATCTCTTACCTACTGCTTCTTGTAATCTCCTAGTGTTGTCAGCCATTTCCTGAAGAGCCTTTGATGGACTCTGCATTGCTAACGCATAAGCACCGCTAACCTTGGCGCCTTCTTTTAATACTAAATTAAGAACTGCTTGGCGTCTTTCAGCCATAGTTAAGTCACTAGCACTTTTACCTATTGTCCGTCCATAAATAGCAAAGGCTTCTGTTGCTCCAGCGGTAATACCTATCTGACGCAACATTCTTGTTTGACCTGTTGTAATAGCAAAGACCAAAGAATTCAAAGCATCTGCTGAATTAACGCTTGCTGTAACAGATAGGTTTTGAGCGATAGTTGCTAATTGTTGAGCCTCAGATAAATCAACATTGGACTGAGCAAGTTTAATTACTGCTCGTTGCGCCGCTGTTGAACGAATACCAACCGCCTCAATTTGTTCTACCGCTAAAGCAAGTTGGGTATATCCATAACGGGTTGAACTACCAAGAGCCTGTAAAGCAACATCTAACTGTTGAACTTCAGCCGCCGCTTTGAAAGACTTAGTTCCAAAAGCAAGCATGGCGATTGCAAAACCACCAGCAACCGCTCCTGATGCAACTAAAACTTTATTTAGATTTTGAGCGGCAGATTGAAAAGTTTCAGCGCTTTTTGTTGCTTCGCCTAAACCTTTTGTAAATTGAGCGGAGTCAGCCGATAATCGGGCACGGACTTCCATGGTAGGTGATTCAGCCATTTATCTCCTAGCCTTCGCTTTTCTCTCCGCTTTCTCACGCTCTTTTTCTTTGACAAGATAAAAGGCGTTCCATTCTGTTAATTCCATACTGCTAAGAGGTCGGTGGGCGGGACTTCCGTAAAGAAGTTCACCCACCGTCCTACCTAACTTTTCTGCTATCTCGAAAAGAAACCGTCTCTCAGGATTCTTGAGGAAATCGAGCCTGTGCTTGGTCTACCGCCTTTTCGCTAAGACCTGAACTGCCAAGAGCCTTTGTTGCCAAACGCTCAATGACTGCACCATTCTTTGAGAGAATGGCTTCACGGTCTTGGTCTGTGAAAACTGGCAAGCCAGTTGCAGGGTCAAACACGGTTGCGATTACAGTTTTTGCGTACATATTAGAAACATCTACTTTATCTGAGGATGTAACTCCTTCAGTAAGTGTTGCTCTTTGTCCAGCCGTCATAGAACGAATTTCTACTGTCACTCCCCATTCAGGGACTTCCACTAATTCCTTCGTAATATCATCGGCGTCAAATATGTTTTTGCGTAAATCTGTCATTTCTTTTCTCCTTGGGACACTAGATTGATTTGGTCACGATAATTTATTAAGTTTTTTTGAATCAATTCCTATTATGAATAGGTACCACGGGTTACTGCACCCGTAATTTGGAACTCAGCAGAGTATGTCACTACATCTCCGATTGCACCACTCTTCTCGTAAGAAGTTAGGTAGCACTCTCCTGTGTATTTAACATAGGTGCTTGTTGAGCCTTCAGGACCGTACTCGAATGAAAGAGAAGCCGCTTGACCTAGAACTCCAGCCAAGTGAGCATCAACTGTTGCATCAAAGTTTCCTGAGATGGAAAGTGTTGCGTCAGACAAACCAACTACATAAGACTTTGCTGATGAACCAAAAGCGCTGGTCTCGGCTGTGTCTACTGATTGTGGGAATGAAACATCTGTAAGGGTATTGCTAATATCGGTAAGTGAGCCAGCCGCATTGTCTACCTTGAATACGGTGGATTTACCATGACGAAATGTTGGCATTGTTTTTACCTCCTAGTAAAAGCCACCACGGGGGTAGCCGAGCCTGTTGAACCTGCGACTGTGTAATTAACTCGTAGGTATCTGTTTACTGTTGTGCCATCTGCAACCTCAATTTTTTGTGAAGTTGTAGTGGTACCTGAAACCACGGTAAAAGTAACCAAGTCAGCAAAAGTTGAATTATCTGCTGAGTGTTGGATTTTTACTGTGATATTTCCGTTGCGTGTATTTACTGGAACTGACAAGAATCCTGCTCCACCATTAGTGGTTGAGGCTCCATTGTCTACGCCTGTTCCATTTCCAGTCGTAGTTACAGTTGAACCTGAAGAAAGAATCTTTCCGTGTTCTACTGCATCTGTTGATTGGAATTCTGCGCTTGCTTGAACAATATCTGCGATGGCACTTGAGACCTCGTAAGATGTATCGTCCGCTTCTAACATGATTGCACCTGTGCCATTTGAATGACCCTCAGGAGCAACAATTACTAAAGCCTTGGTTGCGTTACCAAGAGCAGTATTGAAAAATTCATCTGTACCTGTGGAAGCAGTTCCTTCAAACATTCCTGAAAGAGAGATGGTTCCATCTCGGTGACCGACTACATAAGTTTTTGCGCTTGTTCCAAAAGCGCTTGTCTCGGCGGTATCTACTGAGGTAGATGCGCTGAAGTCATTAAAGTAGGTAGAAAAATCAAACTCATCAATAAAGACATTGACATTTTTACCGTGGCGAAAAGTAGGCATTATTTCTCCTCAACTGGGCGTTGATGTGGGGTGCCATCTTGAAGGAAACCATCGCCATCAATATCTTCGGCATTAGGGTCAAAACTTTCTTCGACGATTGGTTCTTCAACCTTCTCGGCTACTGCTTCGACTTTAGGTTCTTCTACAACTGGCTCTTCTGATTTCTTACTTGGCTTATCAGCATCTTCAATAATTCCTGATTCCAAAAGCCATTTAACCGAGGTTGCAGGTAAGTCATCTACGACTTTGCCAGCCTCGGCTCGTTTATTAGGTGGGTAATCAATACCTTGTAAGACTCGGTAACGAGCCATTCAAACCTCCTCCGTGACGGCACATAGAAAACCCGAGTGACCGTCAGGTCACTCGGACACGGAAGAGACGAAAAACTCAGGCGACTAAGCGCACATTGGGTTCAGTATAGCGTATTGATTATTTAACAATTTGGCAGTTATCAGGCGTAAACACCTTTTCAACTGGAACCACTACTGGAAATAATGTCCAGCCTTTGCCACCAAGAATTACCTTGGATTTGGCTTGAACTGTTATTTTTTCATAACCCTTGTTTTTAATAGCCCTGTCACCAGTTCCTACAAACTCGATGATTTTGCCATTTGGTTTATTGGCTTCCTCAAAACTTTCAAAGATTGCATAACACCAGCCAAATTTGGTATCAATATCTTTGTGAGGGACTAAATTGCCGTCCTTGGCTAAGGCTTGGTAACTACTAATAAAATCATTTTCGGCTAATTGCGCCCAAGCAAGGTATTCGCTTTCTTGTCTGCCTAAAGCCCATTGAGACAAAGCGCCATCTGTATCAGAACGCTCCCATGATTCATTGAGTCTTTGTCTAGCATCTTTGGCTAGTTCACGATATTTTTCAGCATCTAAAACACTCATACACCCCTCCATAATCCTAGGTCAGCCCAATAACAAGCGTCACGCTCTCTTGGCTCTTCTTGTTTTTCTTCTTGGCATTTGTGAGCAGGATAGAAAGCCTTGATTCGACCATACATGTCGCCTTGCCAAAGTTTTTCTACACCTAGATACCAGTTGCCTTTTTTAGATTGTCTCCAAACGAGACCCTCGCAACCGCACCTTTTACACTTTGCCATCTTGTCCTCCTCTCAGGACAAGATAAGTATATCAAACTAGGGTTAGGAATTCAACCTTCTTAGGCGCTCTTCCTGAATCATGCCTAGGGTGAGAAAGTATCCAATGCCATCTACTACGGTGTCGGGCTTAGATTGATTGACCTCTCGGGCTACCTTCATTCCGACCATACAAAGGGCAACCTGCTCGGCAGAAACCTCACAGCCGAGGATTACAGACCATATCTTTGAGGCACGGGTAAAGTTATCAAGTGGATGCCCATAGGCGTCCTGTCGGTCTCCTGAGACCAATTCTGCGGCGTAAGCCGCTATATCTCTTGGGTCGTTCATAATAGTTGGATGTCCGACACTCCCTGACTGCTCACAACAAAGGTCAGAACTCCCACATCCGCAATCTCCCCCGTTGATTGTCTCCACCACACGCTTCCTCCGTCGAGGGCTGGTGCTTGTAGCCATTTGACTCCTCCCCAATCTGATAGACGAAATGAATGATAATGCCCAGTTACCAAAATGTCACAATCACCTATTTTTTGACGACCTAGTGTTTGGTCAGCAATCCATCTACGCAACTTGGCTTCAGGGCTTCCTGCGCTTCGGGCTAGATGACCGTGGGTGATTCCAATAATTTTTCCTTGGACTTCGATAGTTAGACTCAACTCATCTGTTGGAATTGCAAACCGAATATGACCGTAGGCTTCGGGATTGGCTTGGAAGATTTCGGCAACTGACTCAACTAGGGCTACATCATCATTATCATTTAGAGTAGTAAAGGCTTTGCCATTCTTTCGGTTCTCTCCATGGTTTCCACCAATAGCGGCGACTGTAATATCAGGAACAACCTTTGACCATCTGATAAGAGCATCTCTTAAAAGACGGCGAGCAATTTTTACTTGGTCTCTTCTATCAACTTCAACTGTAAAAGTTTGGATGTCATAGTGACCATCGCATCCTTCAACTAAATCACCGAGGCATAGAACTGTGATTGAATCTATGGGACGACCAATTTTCTTTAACTCTTTAATTCTGAACTCAACATCATCAATAGCCTGAAGCCATCGACCAACTAAACCTTTAAGACCATCGCCATCTCGTTTACCTGTTTGCCAATCAGAGGCACAAACTACTAAAGAGGCACCACCGACCATTGGCTTGCGCTCACGGGGTTTATGTTTTTTTAATCTCTTGGATAAGGGCTTCAATATCAGCAAACTCTTGTTTGCCTTTGCGAACTACTTTGCCTTTCCATTGGCGATTTAGAATTCCCAAGGTATCGCCCCACACATTGAAAAGAACTGGTTCTACTACTTGGAAATGTTTAGGGTCAAGACCCCACATTCTTAGAACTCCCGACCAATCAGGAGCATTATCGCCCTCCATTGGCTGAGTTGTAACTGTTCCTTCTTCACCTTGCCAAGTTACCCCAGGCAACCACTCCGCCTGTCTTTGACGAGGTTCAGTCTTTTGAACTGAATTCATCTCGGATGTCTTAAGTAAATTGTCTAAAGCATCATCTAAGTTCATTTAAGTGGAACCGCCGAATTTTCTATTGGACACTTACACCCATCTTTACCAATCAATCTACGCCTATGTCGGCGAAGTACATCAGAGGATGATACTGCAAGTCCATAAGAATCTAAAACTTTCTTAAGGGAGGCGGAATCAACTTTAGTATTACAAAAAATTTCATTTAATTTATCACGCAATGGCTTATCTAATTTATTAACCATTTGACCAACAGAACAACCGTCTTGTTGTCGCCCTTTGCCAACTAAAAAATCTAGTTCCTTAAATAAATCAACCTGATTTATTTTTAGATTTACACCTTGGACATCTGATACTCCACGGGCGGGTTGCGCTTTCGAAGAGGAGCCTGTCACATTTCCAACATCTTTGGAACTCATCGGTTGTTGCGTTTCTGCCATAAGGGTCTGCCACTCTCTCTATCGGAGCCTGTGGCTCCTCGTTTACATTCGTACTAGACATCGGAAATTCACCGAAACTAGAGGACGATACTTCGGGTCTACTCCTAACAAGTTTACTGAACCCATCGGTTCAATCCTCATAATATGCACCCCCGAGACAGTTTGTTCAAGCACCGACGCAAGTAAAATGCGAATCGTGTCGGCTTTATCTCTAGCGGTAGGGTAATCCTCACGACTCGCCCGAGCAATAATTTGAAGCATTGGGTAATCAATACGAATACCCCCTGAACCCATAGTGAATGTTGGTGAACTGCCAGCGTTCTCATAAATCGCTACGCAAGCGTCAGGGGTCTCAGGTAAAGCGCCTAGAAATATGTTTGTTCCAAGGGTGCCTTGGCTGGCATGAGCGCCAAAAGCGCTTGAAGTGTTTTGTAGGTAATCACCTACTGATTCAAGAATAGTTGCCATTAGCCCCTATGACCTTTCTCTATGATGTCGATAATTCTACCCTTTATGTTTTCTTGGATAGTGGACATCGCTTCCATGACTGGTTGCTCGAGGTATTTAGCCTGTGTCGGTGGGTTGTGATAGTTGCCAATAATCTCATGGACATAGAGTGCATAAGGAGCGGCAGGACCACCATAGAAAATATCTACAAAGTAGCCTTGGCTTCCCATTTGTGGAGCAGATACACCACCTGAACCACGAAGAACTCCAGTATCAACTGGCACTAAAATTTGTGATTTAGCAAAAATCATATTGGCTTCTTCCCAAATTGCTTGGGCTATTGCTTGAGGGGTATTTTCTTTTCCAGCCTCTAAAGCATTGACTAACTCTTTGTCGCCAAATAAGTCGAGTCTAAAAGACGACTTTGCCATATCTACCGTCCAAATCTAATGACGGTGTGATGCGCTCCGTTTTCGTCTGCGAGATTATCAACTGCGTTGATTGTAAAGGTGTCCGCCCCGACGACCATCCTATGACCTACCGTTATTGAGGTAGCGGGACCATAGGTGATGAATCGTCCAATATCTACAACTTCAACTCCTTGAACATCTTTAGATTTAATTGTGTCATAAATTAGGCGACCTGTAACAGTCACATTTGTATTGGAAGCACCAAAGGTAGGTTTGTTGTACTTATCAACAGACGCTTTGGGTGTAAAAACTACCGAGTCGGTCATGAACTCGGCTACCTTTGGATATATCGCATCCATAAGTAATCCTATTCAGGTACTCGTTGTTCGTAATTGCTGTTTGGATTATCTGTAATACCAACATAAAAATCGGTATTGTAATCGTCAATACTTCTATCATCTGTGGACTTAAGGCTTTCAGAGTTAGCCCATGGACTAGGAGGAGATTTACGCATTTGACGGCGCAATAAACTCTCAGCCAATTCTTTATAGTGAGTTACTTTTGATGAGTAAGACTCAGATACAGAAATGTCGCCAACGCTCTTTGAACTACTATCTGCCAAACGGCTAAAGCGAGCAATGAGGATTTCAGCACACTCTCTAGCGGCGTTATATGCGTCGCCACCCCACTCAGTAATTACATAATTTAATTCTTCATCGCTAAAAAGTGCATCCGTAGAATCTGTATCGTTGAGGAGAAAACGAACATAGTTACGGGTGGAGGTACTTGGGTCACCCGAATAGGTAAAAGTCATTACATGCCACCTAGCATTAGAACAGATGTTCGTACAAAGTTTTGGTTGGCAAGAATATCTGACTCATTAGGAAGAGTAACTGTCACATCTGAGGTTGGCTCTCCAGCAGATAAAGTTAATTCATAAGCATCGGCTGTTGTACCCTCAAAAACGATTGCATCGTTAAAGGCAATTTGTAGACCTGATTGCTGACCAGTAAAAGTAGCGTTGTTAATTGTTGCGCTATTGATAGTTGGTGAGGTTAAGGTCTTATTAGTTAATGTATCTGTTGTATTGGTTCCAACAAGAGTTGTAGTTGCATTTGGAAGAGTAACTACTCGGTCTGCTGTTGGGTCTGCAACCGTGAGGGTTGTTTCAAATCCATCATTAGTAGTTCCCTCAAAAACAATATCTGCTCCAGCGCCAAGGGTTACTGTTGCAGTAAAAGATGGAGAAGATGCAAGGATGTAGTTATCTAACTCGGTATCTACATCTGTGGCTAGATTAAGAATGTCTGTATGAACGGCAGGGTTATCTCCCGCTGTTGGATAGCGTAGACCCTTAGTTGTTGCACCTGCCATTTCAATACCTCAATTCGTAATTTACGCTAGTTTAGCAAAGAGGTCTGCTACCGCATCAGCGACAACAAATACTCTTTCTTCACCTGTGATTGGGTCAGTAGATGTTGAATCTGATAGATAGGTTTCAACATAGGTAACTGCACTTGCTTCATCAGCAAACTCAGCCTCGGCTCCTGAAGTATCAGCACCGTCTTTTGAGATGCCAAGAACAACCATGTTAGGTGTGTCATTAGCGTCTTTCGCTAGATAGCCACCATCTTCTACATAATCAGGGACAGTTCCATCTGTGTTTAATTTGTAACTAATTACTTTCTTTGCCACTTGTAATCTCCTTCGCTAGTGATTTTTTGTCGAGTGGGATAAAGCCACGAAGTTCTGCGAACTTTGCCCCACAATTAGCGAACTTATCGGCACAAGCCTCAAGCCATTTCATTGTGAGTTCTTGCGTAGGCTCTTCGCCTCTTGCAAGCATTTCTTGTTCTGCTTGTAAAAAAGCAAAAATCTCTGCCTGAGCAACTGCTCCATTGATACCCATATCAAATAAATAGATGTGGTTACCCTCATCAATTATGCCACCTCGGGTTCGAGCGGCGCATAAGGCTTGCTTCATAGCAGTCATAACATGGTGGCGAGATTCGTTTAGTTCGTAATCTTCCTCAGTAATTTCTTCCTTACCTAATTTTTCCATAATGGCTTGATATTGGGTAGTGAAGAAACTTAATTTACGCAAAGCACCTCTAACTGAGTTTTCAGAATTATTTAGATGATTGTTAATCTCAACAATATCAATCCAAAGAAGTTCTTTTTCATTGCCATCTTCAGCCTTGTCATACTCTTCAGTTTTTTTTCTTAACTCAATTTGTTTGCGTTTAACTGAGATATGGGCTTCTTCTAAAGCCATACGGGTACGGTCAATAACTGCCAAGATGTGCTTAAGTGAACCCATCGGGGTTAGGTCAGTAACATCCAAAGTGACATTCTTAAATTGTGAAGCGGACTTGTAAAAGTTTTCTGAATCTCGAGCAATAGCAGGAAGGTTGGCATTTATATGCTCCAACATTCCCTTGTATTCAGGAGTTATTGCTAACTCATTACTTACCTCTTGTAGTGCTATTTCCATGAACTGCCTCTCGTTTGATTTTTCTATATCCATCTTACAGCCCTCCGTGCGAACTTGATGAACCTGATGGATTGTGGGCAATGTAAGTTAAATCGCCCCAATCAGTTGCATTACCTAGAGTTTGAATAGTAAGTTGGTCGATGACATTGTTTGTCGAGTCAGAAACATGTCTATTACCAACAAAAATACCTCTAGTTGTTCCAGCAGTTCCCTTAAGGCTGTTACCTCGAGATAAATTTCCAAAGTTTGTACCATTTCCTGTTGAGGCAATAGTGACATATTCTATTTGTGTAATGCCGAAACTGCTTGCGCTTCCTCCCGCAAAAATGCCTCTTGTGGCATCAGATAGACCACCTTTTGAGTTATCGTTTGCATTTATGCAATCACCAAAATCGATAGCATTTCCAGCCGATGCAATGGTGATGTAATCAATAACATTTGAAACTGCCCCTCCAGCATATCCAGCCGCAGTTAGTCCTCTAGTTGGTGAAGCACAAGAACCAGCAGTTGTACGAGCAACAGTTTGGTCTCCAAAGTCAGTTGCATTTCCTGTTGTAGCAATGGTCACAAAGTCAATCGTATTATTGGAATTATCACCGATGTTTCCACCAGTACAAACACCTCTTGTTGAGGAACTTAGACCTGCCGCTCTTTCTCTTGCAACAGTCAAATCACCGAAGTCTGTGGCATTTCCTGAAGTTGAAAATGTTGCATATTGAATAACATTTATATCGCTACCTGTATTGCCACCCATCCATAAACAACGAGTAGAACTTGAACATGCTGATGTTCCATTTGTAGCACTAATTAAATCACCAAAATCTTGAGATAATCCACCTGATGAAATATCTATTAAATCTATATTATTAAATCTTGTACCTGAGCCATTTACACCCCCAGCAAACAAAGCAACGCCTTGTTCGAGAGTTGGGTCAGTACCAGCATGACCACCGTGACTTGATGAAGTGGCTCCACCTGATTGTTTAGCGGCTGTTAAATCACCGAAATCTGTTGCGTTACCTGTTGATTCAATGTTTACAAATTGAATTACATTACTATAACTTCCAGTACTTCCACCCATAAAAACGCCACGAATTTTTGAGGATGTGCTTCCCATGTGAAATAAAGTAGTAAGTAAATCACCAAAGTCAGTTGCATTTCCTGTCGTAGCAATAGTTACATAATCAATAGTGTTTGAATCGCCTGAACTTAACCTACCGCCACCAAATACACCTCTAGTATTTGAGGAAAGACCTCCAGCAAAATCTCGACTAACACTCAAATCACCAAAATCTATGGCATTGCCTGTGGTAGCGATTGTGACATAATCAATTACATTTATTGGACCATTACCTCCTGCAAATAAACCTCTTGTTGTTGAGGAGGTAGAAGCCATTCCATATTTGCTGGTAGTCGTATCACCAAAATCAATGGCATTTCCAGTTGAAGCAATGGTCACATAATCAATTACATTGTTAGTTCCGATTGATGTGCTTGCACCGCCGCTAAATAGACCTCTAGTATCTGATGAACAGCCTTGTGTTGCTTCGTGTCTTTGTGAGGTCATATCACCAAAGTCAGCCGCGTT
>Ga0247723_1000084_pt1 | contig 56485 bp, 61 predicted proteins | sample MSEWelMarce5H_FC_FD_189079 | JGI IMG/M metagenome (GOLD analysis project Ga0247723, IMG submission 189079) | Subsurface sediment microbial communities from gas well in West Virginia, United States - MSEEL Well Study Marcellus 5H_FC | ecosystem: Environmental > Terrestrial > Deep subsurface >...
ATCAATACACGAAAGAGTACTGGCTAAAGGTAAGAGGTGAAATCTGTAATATAAGTTAATATGAATGAGATAATTAATGGAAACCATGAGATCTTCAAGACGAGAAGTCGCAAGGCAGAGGTAGTGAGACAGAGACAAGAGGTTTACTACCATGCGTTTCAGAAGTACCAGAGTGCTCCTAAGATACAGCAGTACTTGCTTGACAACTATAACTTCTCAGTGAACCAGTCAACGATATACTACTCGTGGCGTAAGGTGATGACATCACTTGCGGAGCTTACACCTCAGCAGTTTGAGGCTGAGAACGATATCTTCAACAAGTACGAGCTTGCTGAGAGGTACGCAGCATATCAGCTGAGTCTTCACTCAGATGGCTACATGCGTGGTGACATCAGGCACAAGATTCAGAAACTAACAGCAGGTTACGATGAAGGCATGGAGTGAATTGAAGGAGAGGCCACACGTCTCGTTTGTTAAGACAGACAACAGTGAGTTCTATGTAAACCACGGTGTGAAGATAGAACGGTTCAACGATGGAAGGATCGAGGTCAAGAACACAATGACCAACAGCGATCACTACGAGGATGTGCCCTGGGAAATCCTACAGATATTCAAGGAAGTAGGGTTCGATCACGGTGCATTCGCAGTGTGTTCGTATGTACACAAGAACAGAGCTGACAAGGTTATGTACAACATAGAGCTTGCTCTAAGAGATGACAGGACTGAGCTTGCGGCTAGGTTAAATGATACGTACTTAAAAGTTTTCAACAAACATTTAGATTATGAGGAAAGGATAAGCAAATTATCCTCATCTTTGTAGCCCCTAATTAGTGATGGGTTAATTCACTACTCAACTCAAATCAATTTAATTATGCACTGGAGACAGAATTTTAAAGACAGTGACAAGTACCTAGGCGCAGTAGACCTATGGGACGACAAGAAGAAAGGCTACGCACAGCTCGTAGTAACCATCGACAAGTTCTTTGTTGATGAGATGGTAGGATCAATGGGTAAGGAACGTAAGGTGTTCTGTAAGCTCAAGGAGTTCACAAAGCCAATGGTTGTTAACGTTACTAACTTCAAGCGATTACAGAAGTTGTTCGAGACAGTCGAGCAGGACGTGTACCTAGGTAAGCCAATCGCACTAGGAGTGGAGAAGGTTTCATCACCTGAAGGTAAGGTTGACGCACTACGTTTCAGTAGCAGACCTCCGCAGGTAGCACAGAAGGAGGCTAAGCCTGGGATATCTGACGATGACTTCCCGAAGGCGATTGCATCGGTACAGAAAGGATCAACGACTATCGAGAAGCTTATGGCGAGTCGTACACTTACACCTAACCAGATTAAACTGTTGAAGGATGCGATTGAGAACGTATAACATCGCACCACTTTTCTTAGGCACGGATGGCCTAACAGAGGTACAGAGCAATAAGCTGGATGAGTTACTCAACAAGATCAAGATTACTGAGAAGCAGGCAGAGGAGAGAGATAAGCTGATCGCTAAACGTGACGCAGATGTAGATCTTCCAGTAGGTGCGAAGAGTCTTATTGAGTCTTATGTTGACAGTGAGGTATACGATTACAAGGATACGTTTGATAGCAAGGAAGTAGCGAAGGGTAGAGATGTTGAGGACCAAGCTATAGAGCTGTACAACCGTGTGTTCTTCACTGATCATAAGAAGATGACAGAGTTTGATGAGTACTACGAGCTGTCGCACAACAGTGTTGTTGGTCACCCAGATGTAGTTGACAAGGAGAACCTAATGGTTAAGGACGCGAAGAGTTCGTGGTCTAAGAAGACCTTTCCTAAGACTCCTGAGAAGGCTGACAACAGTACGTACACATGGCAGGTCAAGACTTACCTGTACATGCTACGTGGTATGACTGGTATGGACTGGCGTAAAGGTGAGGTGTTCCATTCACTTGTAACTACTCCAGAGGAGTTGGTTCCAGAGTACGAGCACGACAGCTTACACTTCGCTGATAACCTAGCCGACAACCTACGTGTGACTGTGTGTCCTGTGTACCTGTCAGATGATGACATCGTTCACATGGAGAGAAGAATTAAGGCGGCACAGAAGTATGCCGCAGAGTATAAGGATTATTTATTAAACAAAAACAAATGACAAATCAATTTCAGATGACTGGTGTCATCAAGTTTATCGGAGATACTGCACAGGTATCTGAGAAGTTCAAGAAGCGTGAATTCGTTGTAACAGAGCTAAGTGACAAGGACTCGAAGTATGATCAGCACATAGCGTTCCAACTTACTCAGGACAAGTGCGACTTGATTAACTCATTCGGAACGGGGCAGTCAGTTACCGTATCGTTCAATTTAAGAGGACGTGAGTGGGTTTCGCCACAAGGAGAGACTAAGTACTTTAACACATTGGAAGCATGGCGTGTAGAGGCAGATGTGATAAGCTCTCCTCAAGACTTAGGTACTTACGTACTTACTTCTGCACCTATTGAACCAGCTACATCCGCGCCAATAGATGACGAGGATCTTCCTTTCTAATTAGGTAACCATAAACGTAGAGCCCACAGATGTAATGTCTGTGGGTTTTTTAACCAATTAATTTTAATCTCATGATAACTCTATTCAGGAACATATCTGAAACTGATAAACCTTACTACATATCTGTTGACAAGGCTCTTGATCGTATACGCACTGGTAAGTCAAAGGAGTTGTGTGAGCAGATCAGGATGTACCCTGGGTCTGACAGTAAGCATAAGCGTAACGAGATCAAGAAGCATCTACCTGCAATATGTTTTAGTGGTAAGTTCACCAAGCGATCAAAGGCAGGAATAGTAGAGCACAGTGGGTTCATATGCATAGACTTCGATGGATTCATAGATGAGTGGTCAATGATAGACTACCGTGACTTCTTAGTGAAGGACAAGTACTCTTACGCTGTGTTTACTTCTCCTAGTGGTGATGGACTGAAGGTGATTGTGAAGATACCAAAGGACATCGAAAGCCATCAGAATTACTTTTTATCCCTAAAAAAATACTACAACGTCCCTGAGTTTGACAACAGCACTAAGGATATTAGCCGTGTATGCTACGAGTCATACGATCCAGAGCTATTTGTTAACGCAGATAGCGAGGAATTTAACCAAATAACTACCGAAGAACATACAGTATTTGACACCAAGACCTCACGTAACACCATTAAGCTAGACAACACCAACGAGATAGTCAGAAGGCTACTTATATGGTGGGATCGTGACTTCGGAATGGTGCAAGGCCAGAAGAACAACAACTTGTTTATCCTAGCCTCAGCACTGAACGACTTTGGTATACCTGAGTCAGAGGCACAGACTGTTTTACTGAGCTACGATGAGGGAGACAAGGATCGTGAGATAATGAACATCGTTAGGTCTGCATACAAGAATACAGCTGCTCATGGGAGCAAGTTCTATGAGGACAACGAGAAGGTTGACAGTATTAAGACCTTAGCAAAGAAAGGTACACCAGTTAGTGAACTTGTGAGTATAAATAAGAACATAGCGTCTGATGTAGTTGAGGCTATAGCCTCAGATATTGAGACAGATAATCCCACAGTATTCTGGACAAAGAGCAGTAAGGGTGCTATAACGCATATTAATCACCTGTACAAGGAATACCTTGAGTACCTTGGGTACGGTAAGTACTTTGTTGAGGGTGGAAGTGTGTTCGTATTTGTGAAGGTCCGCAACAATATTGTTTCTGATGCAAACGATACGATGATCAAGGATCACGTAATTAATGACTACCTGTACAACCTTGAGGACAAGAGTATATACAACTACTTTGCTGACAAGAGTAAGCTGTTCAAGGAAGATCACCTATCGTTCTTAAACACTATTCACCCTAACATTATGAAGGATGACAAGGACGTATCGTATTTGTACTACCGTAACTGTGTTGTGAAGGTGACAGCTGATAAGATTGAGACCATAGACTACTCAGATATTGATGGGTACATATGGCAGAACCAGATGATCAACAGAGACTACGTACAGTGCGAGTACAAGGACAGCATCTACCGTAAGTTTGTACATAACATTGGAGGTCAAGAGTCTGATCGAATCAACAGCATTGAGTCAACAGCAGGATACCTGATGCACAGCTACAAGCCACCGTCGTTCTCGCCTGCTGTAATTATTAATGACGAGGTGATATCTGACAATCCATCTGGAGGTACTGGTAAGGGATTGTATGTTCAAGGGATCAGCCACATGAAGCGCATGGTTATCATTGATGGTAAGGCGTTCTCTTTCACTAAGTCGTTCCCATACCAGCGTGTATCTGCTGATACTCAGCTACTTGTGTTCGATGACGTGAACAAAAACTTTGACTTCGAGAGACTATTCTCAGTTATTACTGAGGGTATAACACTTGAGAAGAAGAACAAGGACGAGATCCATATACCGTTCGAGCGATCACCGAAGATAGTGATCACGACTAACTATGCGATCAAGGGTGACGGTAACTCATTCGAGCGTCGTAAGTGGGAGCTAGAGTTCGCACAGTACTACAGCAAGGACTTTACGCCTGAGACAGAGTTCGGTCATCAGCTCTTCACTGAGTGGAGTAAAGAGGAGTGGGCTAAGTTTGACAACTACATGATTTCCAACCTACAGATGTACCTTAAGAAGGGACTACGTAAGGCCAAGTTCAAGAACCTACGTGAACGTAAGTTCATTGCTCAGACTGACTACAACTTCTACGACTGGTGTGCTGACAAGGACAACATGCTGACTAAGAGTCATGCAGAGAATCCTGGGAATGCGCTGTACTACAGCTTCGTAGAGCAGAACCCTGACTACGGTCCACGAGGTAAGTTAGCTATTCCGCTGACTAAGTTCTACAAGTGGTTGGATCTATGGGGAGACTTTAAGTACAACTGTAAGCCTCACTCGTACAGATCAGCAGCAGGTAAGATGATTAGGTTTGATGTAAAGTATGACGAACAAGTTAATATGTTTTAGATATGAAAGAATTACGCGAATACCAATCATCTGGAGCACAGAAAGGTCTAGGGATATTAAATATGTACAAGATTCTGTACATGGCTTGGGGAGTGAGAACTGGAAAGTCAGCTACTTCTATGGAGGTAGCTAGGCTTTTCGGTGCGAAGAATGTTCTGTTCTTGACTAAGAAGAAGGCTATATCATCCATCCAGTCTGACTACAACGACTTTGGTTTTAACAATTATTATGATATAACAATACTTAACAATGAGTCATTGCACAAGCTAGAGAACCCTAGTCAGTACGACTTAGTGATCATGGATGAGTCACATAGGCACGGATCGTTCCCTAAGCCGTCGGCAGGAGCGAAGCTATTCAGGCAGCTATTCAGCAGTAAACCTATGATCTTTCTATCTGGAACTCCGTTCCCTGAGTCATTCTCTCAGGCCTACCATCAGCTGTGGGTGTCAGACTACTCGCCTTGGCGCAGGTACTCAACGTTCTACAAGTGGGCCAATGACTACGCCATAGCTTCACAGAAGAGGATCGGTGCGTTCATGTACAACGACTACTCTAAAGGTATAGAGGACAAGATAATGGCAGACCTATCGCATCTGATGATCACATACACACAGCAACAAGCAGGATTCTCATCCACCATTGATGAAGAGATCGTACATGTGAAGATGAAGCCTCAGACGTATGCTATTATAAATCAGCTGTTCTCAGACAGAGTTGTAGAAGGTAAGGAAGAGGTGATACTCGCTGACACAGCAGCTAAGCTTATGCAGAAGGTACACCAGCTATGCGGAGGAACGATTAAGTTTGAGTCAGGAGTGTCGATGGTTCTTGATACCACTAAGGCAGAGTACATCAGAGATAGGTTTAGTTCTGATAAGATAGGTATATTCTATGTGTTCAAGGAGGAGCTCGTCGCTCTTAAGTCTATATTCTTAGACGACTTAACTACAGATATTGATGAGTTCAATACAGGTAAGTTTAAGGCTATCGCCTTACAAACGGTTTCTGGGCGTGAGGGTATATCCTTAAAAAATGCAGACTACCTAGTGTTCTACAACATCATGCACAGTGCTGTGAGCTACTGGCAGGCGAGGGATCGTATGACTACCATTGATAGACTTAACAACAAGGTGTTCTGGATCTTCTCAGAGAATGGTATAGAGGACAAGATATACAAGGTCGTTAAGTCCAAGAAGAAGTACACACTGAACATATTTAAAAAAGACTACAAGGTTTGTGATTAACTTATTATTGGTGTACATTTGCTCAAATGCTTGAGTCAAAGATACAGTCCGCACTAATTAAAGACCTAGAGAGTAGAGGCTACTATGTCATAAAGCTATCAGTAACAAATAAGAACGGCATACCAGACATACTAGCCCTGCCTCCAGGGTGCAACGCTGAGTTCTACGAGGTAAAGCAGAAGGGCAAGCAACCAAAGCCAATACAAAAATTTAGGATGAATGAAATTAAGAAAGGAGGATTTGGAAAGGCGTTTGTCCATGATGGAACAACAAGAGAAGCGTAGCTATTTAGCTTACATGGATTTCAAGGATGGTATGTTGATAAGTGATATATGTAGGAAACATGCATGCCACGTTGACTCAATATACCCACACTTCAAGAAGTTCATGGCTGCTGAGACTACGAGGATAATACTAACTGTTAGCGGACATAAGTCAGAGCCATACTACAAGGAGGAGTCTGAGATGCTTGCCGATAGGGTTTATAATTACGAAGATTTAAGTGATAAAGAAAGATGGTTCTATGAGTGCAGACAGCCACTACAACAACAGTAACGGAAGCCTTTACAAGTTTGCTGAAGATCATGGGTTAAACGCCTACGAGTTTGATATATGCAAACGTATTGTAAGATGCCGTAAGAAAGGTCAGTTTATTGAAGACCTAGAGAAGACAAAGAGAGTAATTGATTTATATTTAAAAGAGCACAATGACAGAGGAAGGGATTAAGCTAACAATGATAACAGCAGTTGGACCAGTGCTAGCTGACTTTATCGATGACCTTATTGAAGAAGGTCTATTCAAGAACCACATCAAGTATAAGTTTCAGAATACTGCGGCACAGATCCGTAGCATTGATGAGTACTTCATGAAGGACGCAACGATTGAGGAGGGAGAGCAGCAGATCGCTCTACAGAGATTTTTCAGACAATGGGTAAAGCACATACATGAGCAAAGCACTGTACATAACGGACATAGTGATAACAGCGAGGAGGAAGAGGGAAGTACTGAAAATACATAAGATCCTTCACCCTGTGATCCTTACAGAGGATGGCCGCATACCACCAGAGGATCTAAACCAACAACTACGCATGATGGTTAAGGATAGAGTGAAGAAGTTTGATGAGTGGACTTACTCTTACGAAGTGCTTCGATATGTCTTCAGTAGTAAGTTATACGGAGATCGCTTGTAAACTAAAAAATAAAGACATACATTTGCGAAATGGATGTCAGACTAGTAACCTACGTTAACTCAGTTATGGACGAGTTCAACGAGCTCGGTTCAGACCTTTACGAGTCCATGATAGATATGGACAGAGAGGTAGTAAAAGACACAGCTATCAAGCTTAAGAAACTACTGAGCGACATACAACGATCCTACCATGAAGAATGAAATAGAAAAAGCTATAGAGATATACCTATCGAAAAAAATCTCTAAGACAAATACAGCTAAAGAAGTAGCTAAAGAGTTAGGCATACCATACGACAATGTATTTAGAAGAAGAATAGCTCGCAAGCTAGAGGTAGTTGACAATAGCGAGTTCAAGGATGAGTGTGAGAAGGTTGGTATAGATCCATCAAACGTTAAGCACTACTGGTACAAAGGCAAGCACTTCTCAATCAACGTAAAGGGTGAAAGCAATGAGTTTAAGTATGAGGACTTTAAGGAAGACCTTATTGCAGAGATATCTAAGTGGAGTCCGAAGTATTCGAAGATTAAGAGGAGTCATAGCGGTGAAGGTCACTGCATGGTGTTTAGTCCTGCTGATATTCACATTGGTAAGCTTGCTTCTTCCTTTGAGACTGGTGAGTCGTATGATCAACAGACTGCTGTAAAGAGGGTCAGAGAGGGCTTACATGGCATTATCAGTAAGTCATCTGGGTTCTGTATCGATAAGGTGATATTCATCGCAGGAAACGACATCCTACATACTGATACACCTAAAAGAACAACTACAGCTGGTACACCTCAAGATACTGACGGTATGTGGTACGACAACTTCATTACTGCAAAGAAGCTACTAGTCGAAATAATCGAAACGCTTGTTCAGATCGCTGACGTTGAGGTTCACTACAATCCATCTAACCACGACTACATGAGTGGCTTCATGCTGCTAGACTCTATATCGTCTTGGTTCAGGAACCATCCGCAGGTTACATTCAACAGCGATATGTCGCACCGTAAGTACACTGTCTATGGAGGCAACCTTATAGGCATGACTCACATGGATGGAGCTAAGCCTCAAGACCTACCACTACTTATGGCACACGAGGCTCCAAGTCAGTGGGCTGATTGTAAGCATAGGTACATCTACGGTCATCACGTACACCATAAGACCTCTAAGGACTATATGTCTGTATGTGTAGAGACGCTTCGCTCGCCATCTGGTACAGATAGCTGGCATCACAGAAATGGTTACCAGCATTCACCAAAGGCTGTAGAGGCATTTATACATCACAAAGATCATGGGCAGGTTGCCCGCTTAACTCACCTGTTCTGATGGTTACCGTTGAAGAAATGAAGAGAGTAGTCGAGGACTACATCTATAAAAAGAAAGGTGTGCGTGTTCATATCGAACTACGCTACCACCCTTTCTTAATTCAGTCAGATATCGACAAACTACACTACTGCTACAGTGTAGCGTTAGATTATAAGGGGTAATTACTTATATATCTTTTCTGCCTTCATTCCTTTTTTAATCTTAGCTATATCAGAAGCGTATACTTCACCTTGTATCTTTCTAAGTTTAGAGTACTCAACTGACTGTTCTTTCGTTAGACCTCCTAAAGACTCAACCCAATCTATCTCTTCTAGCACATTATCTATTTTCATCTTGCTCTTTAGAAGATCCATCTTGTAACCATCTACATCACCAGTCTCTTTCTTTATAGTCTTGTAGTCTTCCAATTGATCTTCACTCATAGCTTTCTTCTGAACGTACTTCTTGATCGACATAGCCTCAGAGTTGAACTCTCTTGGAAGAAGCCCTAAGTTATATAGTGCACTGAATGTAGTAGCAATACCCATAGCTGTTTTATCTTCAGGTAGTATTACTTTTTCTACTTTATTTCCTTTAAACTCTTTCTCAAACTTACCAGTAGTAGTCATTGCTATCATTTCATAAAGTTCAACTGCCTTATCAAATGCGATGGTAGCTGTTCCAAGATCAATCCATTGTTTAGTTCCGTATTCTTCGAATACCATCTTTTGTGAATCCACAAACTCTTTAATGAACTTTTCTTTTTCTTTTTCAGTCATTGGATCCTTACCTCTGTTCTCTAGATATAAGTTTCTTTCCTCAACAGCTTGGTTTATATCCTCCTGACTTGCAGTTTTTTCTTGCACAAGATCAGCAATCGCATTGAAACCTTGAATAGTCAATCCGTCTGTCACAGGAAGAGGTGAGAATACATCTTTTACTAAGTTCTGTAATACAAACTTCTTTCTGTTTCTCTTGTTCTTTTCTTTTTCCTCTTCATCATCTTCGTAACCAGTAAGTGCTGAAGCTATAGCATCGTAAACATAAAGTTTAAGTGCATATGATATTGCGTTATAAGCTGTCATCTCAGCAGTTAATCCACCTAATGATCTAATAGCCTTCCATTTATCTTCTGCTGTTGATTGACTTAAAGTACTTAATGTTCTAATATCAGAATACAACCTAGTCTTCTGGTTCATAATAAAGTTAGCGAACGGAAGAACAACTTTTCTAACTATCTTTTTAATAGGCTGAGGTGAATTCATAAAGTCACCCATCATTGCAGCATCAGATACGTTCTGTTGTCTATCTACCATATGCTGAGCATAGTCAGCAGCTTCTTTATTTAGCTTATGTGTAGTCCAGTCTATTTTTCCATTGTAAAGTTTTTGCTCTTTAAGTGATTGCGTATAGTACGCCTTCCATGAATTACGAGCAATCCAAACATCTGGCTGAGATAAGAACTTCTTCAACCAAAACTCATTCAATTTTTTAACGTATCCTAGTGCCGCTGCACCTTTTGTGTCTGGAGCTTTATCTAGATATTTATTTGCACTCTCAATAGCTGTAGATGTCTCCATACCTCTATTTCCTATTGCATATCCGCTATTATTAAGCCATGTATGGAAGTCAGTATCACTAACCATTCCAGCGAAATCCATATTTCTAACACCAGCGTTAATCATAGTACTTAAGGATACAGGTACAGTCTGTAGCACAGCCTGTGATGGACCACCCAATGCTCTTGTTGCACCTACTGCTGCAATAACATCTAGGTATTTATCAAGATCACCAAGAGTTGCATCAGAGAATGACATCTTATTCTTATATCTAAGTATGTAGTTCTCTACTCTTCTCTTAAGTAACTTAGCGTCCTTCTCTTCTTGAAATAACTTCTCGTATGACCGTGAGTTTAAGAATGCATCAACACGTCTAATTGCAGACGCTGTATTTACATCTATCAATGCAGACTTAAGTGATCCTGCGTTACTCATATCAAAGTCTAGGTTAACAAATCTTGTAGTTGACTTCTTACCTGTGTCTAATGATTTGAAATCTTTGTTTGATTCCATCAATACACCTGCCTTGTCTTTGTAAGAAACTAGCCCAAGATCAAGTGCGAAAGCCCCAACTTTACCAGTAGCCTCGTCAACAAGTTCTCTTTCTCCGTCAACTCTTGATAACCTGTCTGTGGTATAGTTTATATCCTTACCCAACTTTGTGTTGTACACAGACAAACTGACATCGTATAACTCAGAGTAGTGCTTAGACCATTGGTCTATCCACCAATTTACAGCATCAGCATTAATGCTGTCAGTATTAGACTCTATCTGTTCAATCGTAACATCTCCATCAGATAAACCTAGCTTGTCAAATACCTCTTGATATAACTCAGCCATTTTTAGTTGATCGTCATTACCGTACTCATTAAGAGTATTGATGCTTTCTTTAATTAAGCCTATCCTTCTTTTTAGCTCTGCTTTCTGTGCTCTTTCATTTCCAGGTACAGTTCTCTTTAAGTAGGCCAACATACCACGCTCATATGCGTTGTATGATGTGTTGAACGCCTGATCGTTAGGTCTTTTCTTAGCAAATGTCTCACCGTACTCATTGATAGCCTTGTTGTATATGTTCATTGCCTTTGCAGTACCATTTGACAGCAAATCAAATCCCATCTTTTTCATGATAGACATTCCAGACTTAACACCTCTGAACATGGAATCAAAAAGTACTGGCAATGTAGCGAAGTTCTCATACAATGCACGCCCTGATACTGGACTAAATAAGAATCTAATCTTCTTAGCTTTAATCCCTTCAGCTCTAGCTTCTTTTGCTGCAACATCACCTTCGTATGTACTTATAGCTCCATCAAGCCCGTCTGTTATGCCGTTTACTATGAAGTTGTCCATTGACTCTACTATAGTGTAGGCATTCTTTATAGACATTGCATCAAGATTAACGTTCATAAGTCTCTTAAGAACTTCTCTATCTTTCTCACTTACCTCTACTTCATCACCTGTAAATGGATCTACTTTAGTCTTAAGCATATCCTTTATTATAGTCGAGTATCTGTCAAATCTAGTGTTCAAGAATCTTCTGAGTTCAGTCTCTTTCTTCTCTCTATCAGTAACACTTTCTTCCTCAATTGCCTTTATTATTTCGTTGATCTCTTTAAGAGTCATGCTTCCATCAATGATACCTAAGTCTACTAGGTCTTGATACTCCTTTAGCTTCTCGTTCTTAAGTTGCTCCTCTTGTTTTTGGAGCATATCTTCAGTGTAAGTATTAATAGCATCAATATCAGCTGCGTTCTTTATTGCAAAGTTTGTATCATCTTTTGATCTTTTAACTGCATTAAGAACAGCATTTGCGTTTTCTATATAAGCCTCTATATCCTCAACCATTGCAGGATTAACTCTAGTGAAGTCCTTGGCCATTGCAACTACATTAGCCTGGTTATTCTTCATGAAGTTCTTTATGCTCTTTCGTACCTTTTGTGCATTTGAAAGTATGTTCTGGTACTCTGCATTTTTAAACAAACGCTCAGCGTACTGTAAGAATCTATCAACCATTACAGGATTGTCTACATTTAAGTAGACTATCTTCTTAGCTAAAGTTGAGGCCTGATTAGCAGTGATTGTTCCTTGACGCTTCATGTTGTTGACTGCTGCAACAATCATTCTCTGCTTTCTTTTTAAATCAATCTGTGCCTCTCTAGCTGCTTTTGCTTCTAATCTAAGCTGACTTTTAAGTGCTGTTGCTTCATTCACCACTACCTTCTTAGGTGTGGGTTTGCCAAGTACTTTAGCTACAGATGGTGCTTTCTTTATCTTACCTCCTAAAGAGCTAGTTAACTCACGTACAGCCTCTTCTCTTTGCTTATCGTTTGCATTTACATACCAGTCATTTTTCTTAAGGTCTGCCATAGCAGACTCTCTTGCTTTCTGCTCTGTATTGCCACGCTCTATAGATAGATCGTACTTCTCTTTGGCTTTAGATATAACTTCGTTTAGTTCTTTTTTATATTTACCTAATGCTGTTTCAACATCTTCTTTTGTAACTCCGTTTCTAATTAGTACATTTTTTATAGCACTATCGGAATATCCATTATCTCTAGCTTTATTTATGAAGTTCTGTACATTGTCTCCTACTCTAAATCTAAGTTCAGCAGCACCTTTGCCTGCTTCCTTGGCTTTAAATTTAGGACTTAATGCTTCACCTTTAAATAAATCAGCTAGACCTATATTTATAAAATCATCAAGAGACATCTTATCTAGATTCTCATTGAATTTTTTATCTTTAAATATTTCTTCACTAGTAACAAAGAAATTCTTTACGTACTTAAATAATGCGTTTAACCAATTTTTAAATTGTTTTTTCTTAGACTCATTAATTATTGTCTCACCTTTAGTTGCTATTAATTCAACTAATGCCTCCTCTCTAGCTAAATCATTATCACCGTACTTACTTATAGCTTGTTGTAAAGCTTTTGTTCCTTCAACTAAAGATAATCCCTTTGATAATAATGCATCTCCTTTTTTACCTGAAGCATTTGATCTAAGAAAATCAATCCATATATGGCCGAATTCATGTATAGGGGTAGCTAAAGAATCTGACTCTGGATTAAGGTATATCTTTCCATCCTTAGTCATACCAAGGATAACCTTTCCTTCAGATTCTTTTGTTCTTACGCCTTCCTCTTGAAGCACTCTATCAAATTCATCTTTACTATTTGATACTGCTACATCAGGAAAAGCAAATCTTAATTTAGCAGAAAGTAATTCAATATCATTAGTATCTATTGAAACTTTGGCTCCTCTAAATGCTTTATCAATAAAAAATGCTCCTCCAACTTCATCTCCAATCTTTTGCTCTGAAGGAATTTCTCCTTTTTTATTTTCTTTAAATACCCTAGTTGCTTTTGCTTTCCATTCTGGGAACACATCTAGTCCATGCTTAGGATTTGATATTAATGCAATAATTTGTCCCTTGGGTCCAAACCCATAGTTACCATGTTCAACAGGTATAACACCTCCATTCAACACATCGATACCAACAACTGATACAACATTCCCTTTAGGTGTCTTCATCATTGATGGTTCAGATATATCATTGTATATTGTATCAGCTAAGAAGGCTTTTGATTTAGGATCATTCTTTGTACCAAAAAGTGCGTTTACTGTATTTTTAGAAGCAGTCTTAATTCCTTGCTGTGATATCATTAAATCAAACAATAAGCTTCTCTCTGATAATGATAGTGTATTTTTTACATCTCCCTTAGCTCTATTATTTGCATCTATCACAATCATGTCAAATAATTGCCCAAGCGAATCAATATTATTTGATGATATAAATTCATCTAATTTATTTGCAGATTTTACAATAGGTTTTTGACTTACTTTTTTCTTTACATTTATATCCCCCTTCAAAGCCTCTAATGCAGCACGTTGATTTTGTTCTGGTTGAGACTTTACTAATGGAGCTAGATACCTAAATACAGCTTCATTTGAATTTACAGCAGTATCAGCCATTCTCATAATCGCCATAGGTACATGACCATTGGGTAACTTACCTTCTGCCCATAACTTATCAAATAGATTCTTGTTGTTATTATAAAGTTCTAATGCTTCATTGTATTGTGTCTGTGCTCCTTCTTTAGTTACACCAGCCCACGCTGCATTCTTATTTTTACCAAGAACATTATATAGTAATCCACCTTCAACATCCATTGTGTTACCAACAGAGTCTACAACCTTTCCAGCTGCCAGTGTATCTGACATGCCTACAACCATCGGTATTCCTTCAAATGATTCTATTGTTCTTGTTTCAGCAGTCCCTTCTTTTACTTGTGACTTACTTTCTTCAATAGGATTAACTTGAATATCTTGAGATAATGTAGGTGTAACAAAATTAGCTTCGTATGCAGGTAATTTATCTAGATTAGTCTCTATACTTTCAATATCTATATCTTCTTCAGCAGGAATTTCAATACCTTCTACTCTTAGTCTTGGCTTAGTCTCTGATTTAATCAGGCCTAAGTCTTCAGCTAATTTAGATTCAAGGTCAATCTCTTCTTCAGTAGGTTCAACTACTTCTTCTTGACCGACTGCTTGACCTTCTTCGGTAACGATTTGAGGTTCTGCTTCGGGTTTTCTTTCCTCCATTTCTCCGCTAACTGCGGCTTCTGGCTGTACAGGTACTTCACCTGCTGCTTGCTTTTGAACGGCATCTTCTGATATTGTTTTAAGTTGGTTATTAATTTCGGCAATTCTTGCCTTTTGAGCTGCAACTAGATTTTCATCTTTGCCAGCTATTTCTTGCTCAAGTTTTTTTCTTTCACTAAGAAGTCTAAATGATTCTGTTTTATCAGTTACGTTATCAGGTATCTCATTTAAAAGTCCAATAGATTCATTTAGTTCCTGAACCTCAGCTCTTGCTTGTTCTTTTGTTATTTGACCAGATAACACTTTTGTTTTTACATCATCCTCAAATAACTGCTTTAAGTTAGGATCCTGTATAAGTCGTTCTAAGTTATTTACCTGATTAGCTGTTCTTACTTCTCTTGCTGTACTTAAAGTCTGAGATACACTAGACATTACAGTACCTCCAATCATACCAAGCTTATAGCTTTCTGACATTCTGCCTACAATTTCTTTAAAAGAAGGATTTTTAAATACTTCCTCTCCTTTTATTTCATTGTATGCTGATTTAATTCCTATGTCAGCTAGCTCTTGTAATGCTTCTGTTGTTCCCTCCACATTACCTTTAGCTGTTAGACTTATAGCTCCTTTTGCAATTAACGCCTTGACACTAGAGTTGATTCTATTGTCAATCATTTCTTGAGTAGCATTTTTAGGTAAATCCTTGAATGCTTTTCCAAGTAAATAAGATGTTATATTATATCCAGCAGGTGTCTTAGAGAACCACTTAGACATACCTAATGATTCTAATTTAGATGATACATACGCATATGCACCACTCATTAAAACTTTATCAGCTTCATCAATACCTTCAGTATTTGGATCTGAATTTATTTGATCTTTAAAGTTCATGTATGAACTAGCAAATAAACCTATTTGCTGTGGTGACAATAATGCTTTTTTAGCAATACTCTTAAGTATTTCAACTCCTGTCTTTTTAACTAATTCTTTTCCAATAGCTTTTCCAGCAATCTTTACTGCCCCTTCACCTACAGCTTTTGCTAAACCAGCTCCTCCAACTGGAACTGCTACAGATGAACCCAAAGATTCTGCTATCCCAGAAAGCACTCTTTCTAAAGCAGGTCTATCTTTACTAGTTATATACTCATCAGTAATTACACCTGGAAGTATATCTTGAAGCTCATCTTTTCTTAATGTCTCAGTACTAAATACTCTGTTTCCTTGTGAGTCGTATACTGGCTTATTATATTCGCTTATTTCAGCAAACATCCTAACTGGAGAAATAAATCCATAAGCAAAATTTGCAAGCATGTTACTTCCAAAATCACCTCTTTCTTCTTTTGCTAAGTTTGCTTCTACAACAGTCTTTTCCATCAAATCTCTGTCGTCATTTATTGACTTCAGTTCATCTGACATTTCGTTGTATTTTTGAACTACATCGTTCTTAATAAATGTATGCTGTTCGCTATTTAAAGCCTCTTCGTATTGCTCTTTTGTTATTAATCCATCAGAGTAATCTTTCTTTAAATTATCTTCATACTCTTTTACTTTTCTGCTTTCTTCTTTAAGAATAACAGAGTTACCTATAAGTCTTGAAGTTTTATCTTTGAAATCTTTATCGATATCTTTTATGGTCTTATCACCAAACATAGCAGCAGACGCATACTTTCCTTTGCTTAATGCATATCCTTTTCTATAAAACTCTTGTTCTTTTATTTTTTCGTTTATCTGCTCTAATTCTTTATCTACTTGATATACAGGTCTTTCAATACCTGACTGACGTTCAAGTAATAGCTGTTCTCTTTTTTGAACTAAATTATTGTATTCTCTAAACTCTAGGTTACCTTCAACAAATGCCTCAAGCATGTTCTTTTCAGTCTCACTTCCATCTAGATCAATAACTATATTTTGACCAGTCTTTTTATTAGTGACTTTTAACATGTCACCCATACCAGTTTCTTCGAAGTCAAATATGTCGTACTTAGTTCCTTTAAATTTATCTACCAGATCAGTTACTGCTTGTCCTTCACTTTTGTTTACATATGAAGAAACTTCTTTTGATAAATTAGATATGTTATTTTTTTCTACAACAATAGGATCATCTTTTTCTAGTGCCTTAAAGGTTTCTTTGAAAAGTTCTTGTTGTTGTTTTTGCTCATTTGTTTGAGTTTTCCTTTGAATATTTACTTCAGGCTTAGCCTCTGGCTTCCAGGTCAAACCTTTTTCATATTCAGCATCATACAATTTCTTAGCATCTTTCTCAAGTGCCTGAACTCTTTTATCTACATCGCCTTTCTGTAATTTTATAAAATTACCAGACCTATTATTATCTACATACCATCCATCAGCTGCTTTCTTAAAGACAGCAAGTTGATTACCTGAAGCTGTATATAGTCCTTCAGGCTTTCCTCCAGAAGATACCGATGGCTTTTGAGTCGTTGTTTTTACTGTAGCCGATGTAATACCTTTTCCTTGAGGTGGAGAAGATAATTCCGTAGAACGTTTTTTTTTTACACCTAACACATCATTTGGTGAAGGAAGTGATGAACCACCTTTTAGTATTTGATCTGGTGACGGTAATCCGTTTGACATACTATATTACTTTTATTTTTTTCAATCTTACAGCTTCGTTAATCTGATCATCTGTCCAACCACTTTTCTTCCATTCAGCTCTAGTTGCTGATGGAATATTATCTTGTTTAGGTGCTCCATCTAATCCTTTTGATCTTCTATATTGTGTTCTACCAAGTTCATAATTAGCCTCTTGCTCAGCGACACTTTTACCATACACAGTATATTGAGCTAATCCTTTTGGACTTTTTATTATAGCAAGAGGAGATTCGTTTTTACCGTGATTTAGTCTATAAACCTGAATCGTTCCGTTCACATATCTATACTTATATGAATTGTCAAGACCACTAAGATCTGGCTGTTTTGTTTTTTTACCTTGTTCATCTAATCCAAATGCATCAAGACTAGTCATGTATCCTCTTTGATACTCATTGACTCTTTGTTGTTCTTTTTCGTCAGCAGCTGTAGTTCCATCTCCGCTAGTACGATACGTTCTAGGCTGTTCTTTTTCTATTCTCTCCTCTACACGAATCCCAACTTCTTGACGAACACCATCCTTAGCTGCATTACGTTGCTGTTCAGTTAAGACAGGCATAATTAAACCTCTCTCATCTTGAGTAACTTGTATCAATTCAAGATCTATATCTTCAAGTTCTTTCTTTGTAAGATTTACATCTTTTAATCCAGCTTGTTGCTTAACTTGAATTTCTCTCTGTATAGCCTCGTTTCTTCTCTGATTATACTCGTCTTTTGTTCTATAATAAGTAGGAGCATTAATCACTCCGTTATCAACAAGTACACTGACTTGTGCTCTAGGATTAGCGTCAGGAGCAATAGTATTTACAACTCGCTCAACCATAACCTTGTATCCGTCTTGGTTCTTTACACTTTCGTAGTTTACTTTACCATATTGATCAAGAACAGCTGGTGAAGCAACTGGCTTCCATCCCTTTATTAAGTTATCTACGCTTTCACCAACTTTAACCTTATCTGCACGTATGTTGTCAGGTATGTTCATTGTCCTAACGTCATATATGTCACCTATGATCTTACCTGTATTTTTATCAGTCTTAGCCATATATACACGCCCATCGTTATCAAACTGTGTGGTCATGTCTGACAAGTTTGACATATTGCCAAACATGTTATACATCTCGACTTCAAACTCAGAGGCAGTTCCGTCTTGTTGACGTTTAATTATTTCTAAATACCTATCATCGTATGTTTTTGCTGAATTAGCTAATACTCCCCAGTACTCAGTAAGATTATTCATCTTGTTCTTGTAGTCAACTGCGGATATCTCTCCAGCTTTAAGTTGATCGTTCCACTGTTTTATAATTGTACGTCCTTGATCTGCACCACGAAGTACTAACTGATTTAATGTCTGATTCTTTCCAGGTTGCCAACTATTAAGTAATTTCTGATTATCAGTCGCTATCTTATCAAGTTCTTCACGTTTCTTCTGACGTTCAGCACCAACCTGATATACTTTACCAGCTAAGTCTTCAGAAAGCTCAGCCCAGTTAATCGCTTGTGTAGGTACAAATCCTGCGTATATTGCCATGTCGTAATATTAATATGGATATTGAAGACCAGTTAATAAACTCATGCCATAATCAGGAGATTGTTGCCTGTTTGCATAGTTAGCAGCTTGTTGTTGAGTCATTGGCCCTTGGACAGCAAAATTAGTGTTAGCCATCTTTTGATTCCATGCTGCTTGTGCCTCGCTTACTGGTAATGTAGCAGCCCTTTTTTGTTGATACAATGGAACAGCTTCACCTGCATACCCAACCGCTGTGCCAAGTCCTTGAACTGCACCACTAATACCTGCATATATATTTTCTTGAGCCTGAGCCGCTGCTCCTTGTGCGCCTTCTAGTTGCATAGTAACAAAATCTCTTTCAGCCATTGTATTACGAGCATTAGCCATCTGTTGTGCTTGAGCTTTCTGTAAATCCAATCCCATCTGCGCCTCGTTAGCCTGAGCCGCTAATTGAAGTTGTTGCTCAGAACCTACTTGCATCATTCCAGGAAGCGCCCCGATAACAGCCTCTGCTCCTGCACCTTGTACAGACTGGATACCTGACATCATCGCACGGTCTGCTGATTGCTGTGCTAGTTCGAACCCAAGAGTAGGCATTTCAATATCTTTGAATGCGTTCTCTTCCTTAATATTTTTCATTCTATTAGCAGCAGCTGCTGCTGACTGCTGTGCTCTCTTTCGTTCTTTATCAGCTTGTACTGCTTGATTGACGCTTAGTCCAACACCAGCTAAGGCTACCCCTGCTGATATTACTGCTGTTGCTGCTGCCATTTCTTTCTGTTTAAAAATAAAACCTGAATAAGTCTAGACGACTTACCAACCCCAAAGTTACTGAAAATATTTCGACTGTGTAATAGCTCTGAATCAAAAATGATCATCCTGTTGAAATCAGAGAAGAACCTAACCTTCAGACTTTTGTCATCGTTGTATATCGTAGTTCCATCATTGGGAATATTTTCACTGCTTAAGTACAGTATCGCAGTCAGGTCACCCATCATCTCATCGCTATGTATGAAGTTAGGTTCTATCTGTCCTTCAGGTGATATACGCACAAAGTTATGTGCTACCTCGTACTCGTTACGAAGGAACCAAAGAACCTTCTTCTGCACCTCGTCATCTAGGCGTGGCTGTATTCCTTTGAATACACCTACATCTGTATCTACGTCGTAGAACTCTTTACTGAATATGTCTTCAAGATGCTCCTCTGGGTTATCCAAGAAGTCATCTATTACATTAAACTGCCTTAGCTTCATAGTAACTTTATCATCTCTTGGCAGCCGCTGCTACCTAACTGATATCCACATGCTTGATACCTATCTATCAGAGGCTTGCTCTTAAGAGATGTGTATGCAAACTTATACCCTTTATCCTTTGCTATGTCTGTAAGCGTATATATAAGTGTATCTAGCGCAATTACTCTACTGTCTCTATCCTTGAACTCTGGATTAGATACGATGTACTCGATCCACACGGTCTTAGAGTTTGTGAAGTATATGAACCCAGCACACACATCAACCTTATCTATAGATACAATTAAACCTCCAGCACCATCTTGTGGGAGCATATCCTTAGCAGGAGGTGTCCACCTCCAACCTTTCCACCATCCAACTAGTATATTGTCGTAGTCTTCTGGCTGTAAGAATCTAATGTCTATCATGGGAAACTCTTAAACGCTGATGTCTCTACATCGAATAGCTCAACCTCTCCAAATGAGTTATTTATAAGCTGAACCTCCATGTAGTATCCACGAATACCGTAAGACTCAGCTACGTTATTCTTAACTATAAATATCATATCCCCAACCGCAGGTGGTGGTGGTGAAGTAGATGGGTCAGGTATGTAATCCATTGCGTCTCCTGAGAAAGAAGATATATAACCTAAGTAAGTCATTGTATTACTTAAGGTATTAAACTTATATACTCTATCTCCAACACTTACATTTGAAGGTATATTGAATGGGAAGAATATTGTAGGGCCAGCAGGGTTTACAAAGTTTGTTCTTCCAATACCTTGCGTAGATATTGAGTTAGGATCTATTATTGATACAGAGTTGTTACGTATGTATGCAAACCATCCTCCTTCTTTTAGATCGTAGTAGCTCTCAAGAACAGATGCGTACCCAAGGTCTGTAGTTATGTTAGCCTCCCAAGTATCTGTAGATTCAAGAGCTATAGTCTTGAACATCTTATTTGTTGTAGGGTCCTGGTTAAATATAGTTGTTATTGTAGAGTTGTAGTGATAGTAATGATTACCTGGAAGATCGAAGTTACGATAAAAATCATTCCTATACAAAGCAGCTGATGAGTCATGCTCATAAAGATTACCATTCTTCCACGTATAAAAAGTGCTGTTTAATCCCAACATCCAGTCTGGGTAAAAGCTCCAGAATGAAGTCCATCCCTTAGATCGTGGTGAATATGTTACTGTAATCTCTCCTGCCATACAGCAAAGATAGCAAATTTAGACCAAACAGCTACTTACAGACTTCATAAAATTGTAGTAGTTGTAAGAACACCTACTGTCACTTATCTCTAAGTCAACGTTAAAAGGGTAGCTATCTATGTAGTCAGCTTTAAAGAACATACCCTGATTTGCGTCTGGCACTCCTGCGTTATGGAAGAACGATAGTTCGTACCACCTCTCTATTGAACATGTAGCCCAGCAGAAGTCAAACTCTTTAGGCACAACAACCTGATGACCTAGCTTCCATCCTACCCACAGCTCTGCCCACATGGACGCAGTCCACACCTGTATACCGTATGGATCACCTTCTTGTTTTAGATGACTTACTGAGTTAAGGTACTTATATAGTTCGTTAGATGTCTTGTATACTTGTCGCCAGTAGTCTCCATCTATATTCTTCATAAGCTTCTGAGCACCACCACTGTTAGCTTGGTTTGCTTCAACTATAGCTCTATCTATACCTACAACAGCACACATGCCTTCAAGTATCTCGTGACTCTTACTCTTGATATAGTCAGCACCTATGTAGCTCACAGTATCACTGAAGTACCACTTGTCGTCTTGTAAGAATGGTGTGAAGTCGAAGTACTTAGTAAATAAGAAGTCGCAGTCATGGAAGAATATAGCGTCATCCTTTAAGTACGGATGCTCGTCAAAGTGCTTCGCTAGTATATACGCCTGAACGGATGGAGGATAGAAATCCTCCTCCCTATCGTCCTCGTAGAAGAAGAACCTTACGTAAGGAAACTTAGCCTGCACCTTGCGCCATGATTCAGGAATATCGCCATAGTATCCTGCAACAACATCGATGTAGTTGCCGTTGTACCCCAACTCTAAAAAGTTGTGAAGGTATACCTCAACCTGCCACGCATAGTAATCGTTAGCAGGTTGAGCTGATAATAGTCTTAGCATATAATTGAATTTCCAGTCCAATCGTTTCCGTCCCACTCGTAGGCTACTGACCCAGTAACTAACATGTACCAAGCTGCTGGAACAAGTACGTATATAGAACCAGTCCACTCATACAGCTTGTTACCTATCGTACCTAACGGCCCGTCTGCGTAACGCTGTATGATAATACCGCTACATACATTCTCCTCTGTTTCCTTCCTTACAAATACAGCAGTAAGTGGAGGAAGTGATGTTGTTGTAGTAGTTGATGTAGATGTTGTTGACGTACTTGTAGTCGTAGTAGTTGACGTGGTTGTTGTGGTTGTAGTAATCCCTGTACAGTCAGAACACTTCTCGTATGTGAAAAGTATATAGGCTAACGGAGTAGTTGGCATCTTTGTGTTAGCTAGTTTATAACAGTTACCATCGTCAGCCTTAACAATTGTGTCGTTAGGTAAAACTGAAAATGATATCTGTGCTAACGTAACTATTGCCCCACCTGAACATAGCCTAGCGTCGTAGTACTGAGTAGGTATAGTCGTTGTAGTCGTAGTAGTCGTAACTCCTGCGCATGCTATAACATTCAATACCTGTCCTGTTGACGCAATTTGTATAGAATAATCTGCACCATCGTAGAAATAATACCAGCTTGATCCACCATTAAAAGGTGAAGCTCCTAACGAGTCAGAGTAAACAAAGTTTCCTACAACTGGGTATGCGCCTCCTCCGTTATGATACAGCGTAAGGTTAAGCGGAAGATTGTTCATACATGCATTAAAGCTGCTAGCGTATGGATCGCTTGTGATCATAAACGAAGTAAGCACTGGCGCTGTAGTCGTTGTAGTAGTCGTCGTTGTAGTCGTAATACCTAGACAAGATGTACAGTCTACGAATGGACCTTCTGTGTGATCTATTATTATATAAGGATAAGATGGAGTAGTTGTGTTAACTATCTCCCAACAGTTTCCATCTATAGTCTTAACGATATCTCCAACTATAAACCCAGTAGAAGTTGTATCAACTAATATACCTATAACTAATCCGTCAGGACAAAGCGTAGCTTCGAACCAATCTCCTGTAGGAAGGGTAGTCGTTGTAGTCGTTGTGGTTGTTGATGTAGTTGTAGTAGTAACAGTAGGACATTCGTTCTTGTCGCACACGTTACCAGTCTCACATACCTTAATAGAGTATGTTGAGTGGTCTATCTTGTACCATACACCTCCACCCATGAACTTCTCTTGGGCCTTGTAGTCAATGTAAATTGTATCATTTACTGTAGGTACTCTTCCGTTACCGTTGTGGTAAAGAAGTGTATACACTGGGTCTACAACGCAAGCTGCGTCACCAGTGTCACCTATGTTCTCAACGTCAATAGCGAAAGGTGTTAGTCTTATGCCTGTGTCAACATTGATAGATAAATTACTTTGTAAACTAATGCCTACACAATTACCTGCCTCTACAATTATATCGTATTTACATGCTTCATTAGCTGTGCCTGACAGAATTCCTGATGTTACATCAAACGAAAGACCTTCAGGAAGTAGGTAAGACTGACATGCATTAGTTTCTGTAGATGTACCATCACCACTAATCAGATTCATAGTTCCAGTCTGCCCACAAACTGTAGTGTTTCCATTTATGTTTAACGTCACATTCACAGTGTTTCCATCACAGTCTGTATACTGGAATAATGAACCTCTAGTGCCTCCAGTTAATTCAAAAGTTGCACAGTTAGATATTAGTTTCCAAGACGTAGGGTTATTTGTTGCTGCAAATGATATGTTTACTGCGTTACCCTGAGTTATGTATATATCGTCTTGGAAGATAAAAGGAACGGTGTACTCTAAGCAGTCACATCCACCAGACGAAGTGACAACTCCTTCAGTACTAACACCTACATAAACACCACCTGATGATGGCGAAACCATAAGTGGTGTGGTGCTCATTAAGTGAAGAGCATTATTACCATTATAAACTGTTGATCCTGCTGCCTCACTGTAGATAGTGTTGTTATTATCTGGAAGCGCATTAATGCCATCGTGCCAGTACTGCGTTGCAGGAACTTGTGTACATACGTTAGATACATCTCCGTCTGTAGGATCTAGATAAAAAGTTGTAAGTGATGGATTAACCTTAGTAAGTGTCCATGAGGAAGATACCAATGGAGAGTATGCGTACACGTACCCTTTATCTATAGCTGAAGAGAACTTACTGAAGTCCATACTCCCAACACCATTATCAACCAATCCATCGTATGGTGATACGAGTTTAATGTCATCTGGGTCAATACCTAATGCAATAAGCGCATTGTAGTTTGCAGATGAGTTAAGACCTACGTACCCAGTGTCTGCAACTACAGCATTATTGTAAACCAATATAAATCTAGTTGGAGCACCAGTAATATTATACTGAACAGATGCACGGCCAATGTCAAGTCCAAAATCAGACTCTATATACCTAGTCGTTTGATCTCCTATATAAGATACTACGCCTCCAGTCATAGTGTCTGTATAGTCCCATATAAGGTATAAGTTTTCGAAGTTGTTTGGGTTGCTAAACACAAACGTTCCCTCATACCTACCTCCAACTAAAGTTACAGGTACTTGTGTAGCTAACGAAATAATAATATCTCTGTCCTTGTCAGTGTAATTCTCATTAGTAACTAGGTAGTATACTTTGTTGTTTAATGTAGGCTGTAGATCCCTAACTTCTGTACTAGTTCCAATAATACCAGTCTTAACAGTTACTGTAGACCCATTATATGGCATGTAGTCTATACCTCCAATACCAGTAGCCACATCGAAAAGAGCTACCTGATTTTCATTAAGTACTACATTATCAAATTCATAATTTAAACTACCTGTATAACTAAATCCTTGATCTGTTCTCATTTCTTATTTAAATTTTCCTGGAACTGGTTTAATAGGATTATTAATAACAACGCTTATCACGTTTCCAACTTTACCAACTCCTTGCGTAAGTATAAACTCAAGAGTCTTGGCTCCACAGTATGTAACCACAAATTTAACACTTCTATTTGAACCTGTGTTGTTTACACTTATAATTGAAGTGATAGGAGTAGTTCCAAATCCAAACGTCTGGTAGTTAGAAACCCAGTTAGTACCTGATCCTAAGCTAACTACAGATATAGTCCAAGAAACATCTCCTATGATTGTGAACAGAGAGTTAGCAAGGTTAGATGTATTAGATGGTACATTTTTAGAGTACCTATTAAGCCTAACGTTACAGTTAAGAATTGTTGTATCGTTATTAGCTAACACATAAGCTTGGTTATGAGGATCATAACATCCTAACTTCTGTGTGTTAGGGTAGTCACGCATAAGCTCTATAAAGTAGTCCTGCATACCAGTGTTTGATATCTCATCCATCTGGTTGCCATAAAGACCCATCACAACACCTCTCCTTACATCTGTGAAGTATATATCTGTACCCCACACTGCAAATGATTCAGGGTTTAAGCTGATACCATACTCACCAGGGAATGCAATCTGTGTACCCAATACCTCTGGCACAGAGACTACTGAACCTCCACCAACTGAGTCAGATAGCAAGTTCTTTCCGTAAAGAACTGAACTTACTTTATTCTCTTGGAATACTAACAAGTCAGTATCTCTTGCGTGAAGCTTTTGAATAGATCCGAACTCACTATCTAAGTACTTGAAGTTTGCTCTAGATAAGTTAAACTCATTAAGTGCGTTAAAGTCAGTATTCTCACCATACACACCACTATAGGATATAGCGTTCCTACTTACCTTCTGCTGATACTCATCAATAATAGTAGTAACCCTTGGGCTGTACTGTAAAGTAGCAGCAGCGTAGTCATCACGTATCCTAAACGTCTCTAGTGCGTTACCGTAACTCCATGCGTTAAAGTCAGAGTTTACTGTACTATTAGGATTGTTTATCTTAATAACCGCACCACTATTTGTAGATGTCTGATCTTGCTCAATTAAATCATATGCAACTGATCCAGGGCTTAATGGTCCTGCTACAAAACCTAAGTCGATAACAATGTTGTACGGATTTGGAACAAAAAGTATTTCGTACATACCTGAGAACCAACCACCATCTATATATACAGTCTCACCTGCAACATAGTTATGCATCTCATCTGTAGATGTTGGAGTTGCGGATGGGTTGACTTGACCTAAGTTTGTTTTACCTAAGTTCGGTCCTGGGATATTAAAGTATGTTGAGTCTTTATATTTCCAACGAACTCTATGCTTACCATTCTCTATTTTGAATGTTCTTGATAATTCATGGAACACATCTATATCTACATCTTTAGGTGTTGTCTCAGCTATAATCTGGTTGCTTATTCTTCTGATAGTTAAATCTCCAGTTAATATATTAAATTCAGGTGGACTAGTATCATTATGCCCATATCCCATTATAACCATGAACATAGGATTAGATAATTGGGTCGCCATATCTGGGAAAATAACATTAGGTACATTTTGTGTACTTTGATCTATTCGACTAAATGAAGGAGCATTTGTACCACTTGATTGCAACCCCCAATTATAACCTCTTCTAAATGATATTGCCTTTGCATCTTGTTCTACTCCATTTCTATCTACAGCTTGAAAATTTTGCCATTCGCCACTTTCAATAAACCACTCTTCTATATTTTCATATGTAGCTGGACTTGGTGGAAATATTTGTTCTGTTGTATAAGCTTGATCATTATACGTATCATTTATTATCTGTATAGTAACAATGTCACCTTCATTTATTTTCTGTAACGATGAATTTGTTTCACCTAATACTAGATAGCCACCAACATTATTATTCCACAATATATTATATGGTGTTGATGTAGGAACTAATGCACTAGTATTTAATATTCCTTTTCCACCAAAATAATTTTCTACAAATAAACCATTTCTTGATCTAGCATTTATTTTCCATACATCTCCAACAGTAGGAATATAATTCCATTTTATTTGACATAAAGGAATACCTCCATTATATAAAATTTGATTACCAAATGTTATACTTAATACTGTTCCACCTGAAGCATTTATATCTGTTGTATATCTAAATTGATTATTACCTAATGCCTCTACAGTTATTCTATAGTCTTTATCTAACACATTACTTACAGGTGGAGTATTGTTATTTGTAACAGAAATTGCTCCAGGAGAACCATTTCCATAATGTATTGGATTTTCAATATATTCATACATTTTTCCTACTGGATTTGGAATAATACCACTATTTAGTGGGCTTCCTAATACGTTTGCAGCAGCATTATCAGTTCCTGTAGATGCAAAATACGCAGTAGTAATACCAGTTTGTAAATCTAATTCATTTGGAGAATCTACCTTTATTTTAATATAAAGACCAGGAAAAGCTCCTGTAACAAAACCAGATGCTTTATCTTTTATCTCAAGTATTTTATATTTCTTGTTGAAAAATGTTGGTCCAGCTGGAGTTGATTTAAAAATCAAATAATCTCCAGTACTTACTTTTTCTCTATCTGATTCGTTAATCATAAAGTACCTATAACTGCCACCAACCCTAGCGTCAATAGGAAATATGTTATAGTACTGATCTCTAGATTGTTTAATTATAACTCTATAGTTTGTAGCCCAAGAAGGAGGGTTATTACTAATCCTAAGCTTTAAACTATTCCCTTTGTCTGATTGAGTTGGAGGTATATATGTAGTATTACCTTGAGATGTAAGTGCAGTAGTTGATCTACCGTACTTATCTAAGTAAATAAGTCCAAGCTCATAGTCTCTATCTGATCTAAATGTCTGTGTAGGCACATTACCTAATCCATCAATAGAAACGTACTTAACATCTAATTTTACAGGAAAGTCTATATCGTAGAACTGTGTGTAGTTACCGTACATAATACGGTTACCAACATAGTCCTGTGCTTTTGCAAGTAATGGTACATTATCAAAAAGCCTTGTCACTTGACCTTCAGGAAGAAGTGTGTAAGTCTTATTATTATTAAATGTAAAACTATAAAATACATCATTAGATAAAGCAATTTCTTGTTTATCTATTGTCTCAACAATTAAGCAGTTTATACTTCTTGCGTCACGCATTATGACCTGAACTTCTTTAACAAATTGACTACCAGTAAAAACTGTAATACCAACTTCGTTAAATCTATTCACCATAGATTTATTGTTACCAGCTCTAAAATCTAGCTGATAGTCTTTAGGTTTGAACGCAACTGCTGAGAAAGGTGACAACGCACTGTACTGATCGTCAACGTACTTGTACCTATAAGAGAAGTATAAGAACTTCTCCTCCATGTTGTTGGACTGAGTACTTGTATTATTAACTAACGATATCTTCGGTGCGTTTAACGGTGGAGCTAGAATAACATTAATGTCTTCATCAATACGTGGATCATCTATAGAATAACCAGAAGTACCAAGTGAGTTACTCTTTACACGAGCAATATTAATACGTCTAGGTGGGTTAAGATTATCTGTCCAGTAAAGGAATCCATCGATAAAGTTAACACCTGTTATAAGGAATTCCTTATTAAAGTTAAGCTTACTTTTAGTTGATGGAGTAAGCTTGTTAGACTGCAATACACGTACAGTTGTACCTATTGTCGTGTCGTACTCATATATCCCATCAAACTTATCTGAAGTAACGAACCAGTAAATAAATCCATCTCTCTCGTTAGCTACAGCACCAATCGTCTTAGCGTCAGCAGCTAATGGATAAGGAAATCCAGCAACATTCCAAACATTAGAAACTAAAAGGTTACCCTTCTTGTTCTTTACAGCACCGATATTACCACCGTCAGCAGTGTCTATATCAACGTTAAGTGCATCACGGTACACACCATCAGGTACAAGCCTCTCATCGAGGTCTTTGTTCATTATACCTGCTAGAAAACTATTCTTTAATTCTGGCATTTTTACTTAAGTTGTTGTGCTCTACCTCTCATTGTCATAATGAGTCTAGATGGGTGAAGGTTGCTGAGGCGAAGTTTAGCGTTCCTAAACTCAGCCTGCTTCTCATCACGAGCCATCTTACGCTCATACATAGGGATGCCATACTTAGCGTTAAGTAGACACCACTTTATATATCTGTAAACGAATTCCTCTGCAAACTTATGTACGTTAACTTCTGCGTCGTTACCGTTCGCCATACCATCAGATATGTACTCAAGAACAATACGATGTCCTGAGACACCTGAAGAGAAGTCGATAACTCCGTTATTCACTCTAAAAGATGGGCCTGCATGTAATCTAGATGGATCAACTAGCCACTTAGCGCCTACCTCGTAACCGAAGTACCATGATCCATCAACACACCAACCATAGCATCCGTTGTACATGCCTGGACCATCGTACAACTTAGCTTCAAGTCTATCAATATCAAGCTGTGAGTCACCTATAAGTATCTCTCCGTTCTGATCGAAAAGGATATTATAGTTGTTGTCCTGAAGGTAACCCTTCGCAGTGTTTACCTGCTTGTTCTCATACAGCGGACGTAGTACGCCATTAACAAGTATAGATATACGAACGTAGTTAACGTAGTCTGAAGGAAGGATAAACTTAAGGTTGTCACCTACCTCCATCTCAATACTCTTAATAGACCTAAGAGCATCGAAGTTCAGCTGTTTAATTGCTTGCTTCGCATGAAACAATACCTCGTAACGTTTCACGTTACTAATCAGCTTATCATTTCCGACATACATCAACATGAAGTTGTTGACTATATCAGCAAGTGTAGTGTACTGGTAAGAACCCCAGTTCTGATCCTCTGGGATGTTACCGTTATTTGTGTAGTACTGATATGGTGTTATGTATGCCATCTATTAAATCTTTTGTGCGTTTTGTCCTTCCTCTGCTTTCGCTGCGCTTGTTATCTCAGTCTCACGGATAGATAGACCTGCGTACTGAAGTATCTTGATAACTAAGTCTGTCTCATAGCTAAGAGGCAACTCAAAGTCTTGGTAGTCAAGCTGAGTCGGATCAAATATTGGTGTACCAGAAATGATAGTGTTATAAGTCCACTTAGGGTCTCTTGGATACCTAACATACTGAGCTGTAACAAGACCTGTCTGAGCGATGCTGTCTGGATACACAGTGATAGTTGAGTTTAGAGTAGAAGTCAAAGTTCCTTCTTGTGTATATGCTGGATAAGAAACAGTAGGTGTTGTAAGATTAGAGCTTAGTAGGTTATATATCTTATTGTATGGAACCTTTTCAATCTCTACCGTACCATTGTAAATAACAGTGTTCAGTACATAAGCATCGTCAGGAACGCTATACTTCCCAGTAATACCATTATAAGTTAATATGTCATAATCAGAAAACGTATCAATAGCCTCCTCTATCTGTTTAGGAATATCAGTATATCCACTGTTATGCATGTGAGCGTTCTGCTTGTTAACAGAGTTGCTGTACGTGTAGAACATACCCTCGAAGATCTCAAGCTGCGCCTGCTTCGCAAACAAGTTAAACTCAAATGGGGTTATATATCCACGGTTATCCTTACTGATGATAGATAACACTGTGCTTCTTACGCTGTCAATCATAGTGCAAATATAATAAAAAAGGCACTAATAAATAGTGCCTAGTTTTGTAGAGTGGTTAGCTAATGTTATGCAACATCAATATCACTAACAGCTTGTGGAACAGTAGCAGCAAAAACTACATTGTACCAAGCTTGTTGGTTAGCAGCTACAATTGCATTCTGAATAGCAGTACGCATGCTAAATGCAACCTGTGCAGCATGAGTCAATGTAACAACTTTACCTCCAGCGTAAGTAATAAGTGTAGTAGTAGCTGTTGCTGAATCAGATCCTGCTTCAACTATAACTACATTAGAAGCTGATACTAACTGATTAGCTTGCCCAGTAACTGGGATAGATAAAAACTTTTCCATTTTGTAAAAAATTAATGGGTTAATAAAGTACAAAGATAAGTAAAAAAAGGCAGACGATTTTCGACTACCTTTTTCTATTACCTAAACAACTATGTGAATACTTTATGCTGTGCAAATATATTAATTTTCAGAGAACTCTTTCTCTAAATACTTATAAAATTCAACACCTTCATTAGATTTTAACCAAGTCATAAACACATCTTCTTTTCGTTCACCAAATGGAACTGTAAGAATCTTCTTTTTGTTGTTACTTAAGTTATAGTGGATATCCTTACCAGCTCTGAACGTGATGTACCCTTCCTTAAATGCTCGTGACGAGAAGTCATTTACACTAATGTCTGGATCATCAACAGCATCCAAGAACTCTTCTGGATAGTTTTTAGCAAATAATAAAATGTCGTGCTTAATCTCAGATGATGCCATCTTATCTGGATCCATACCTAAATGCACACGAGAAATTGCCTTCATTACCTCTAGATCTAAACCTCTTGCAGTGATTAATGCATCAACTTCTAAGTTTAAATCTCTAACTCTATCTTCAGCAATTTTCTGTGGATCAAATTCATAGAATAACGTACCGCCATTAGCTAAATTATCAGGATGTATATCCATAAATTTCTGAAGTAATGGATTATTTTTAGGTATAGTAATTTTACCATCTTCCATTACAATTGGCTCAAGTATGGCAGTTCCATCCTGCTCATCCTCAAATATTGATCGTTGATTTCTTGAATAACGAAGTGCTCGGTTAATTCCTTTCTCCTCGTCAAAGTGAAGCAACTGTCGTCGCTTATTGCTTCTTGATTGAACAAAGAAGCTTACTGGTGTCTTTGCTTGTTTAAGGATATAAACCCTATCCTTAGAGGTTCTCTCTTGTGTTTTCATTGTACTTAATTTAAATTTAAAATAAAAAAAGAGAGGGAGTATCTCATCCCTCTCTTAAGTGTATTAGTCTTTGAACAATACGAAGTTGTTTGCTCCAAGTGTACAAAGTGCACGCTCAGACAAGAAGTTAACTTGCATTGCATCCAAGTCGCTAGTAGCAGCACCACCAGCAGAACCTGTAACCCAAGTTTTCATCTTACGGTTTTCAGCTTCGTTTGCACGGTAACGAACGTGTAAGAATGGTCGCTTCGCGTTTTTACCCATTACTTGGTCATATACTGACATAGTACCAGCAGGGATAAGAACACCGTTTACAGCACCACCAACGATACCTCCACGAAGAGCAGCATCATTTAAGTACTTCCAGTCAGACTTATAGAAGTCATAACCACGACGGAAAGAAGTGAACCCTAAGTTAAGAGCCATATCTTTATCGTTGTCAAATAGACCGTAAGAAGTACCACCAACTCCGTAAGAGTTTTGTGCAGCTAACATATCATCGATATCGAAAGAGAACTCACGGTTAACGAACAATACGTTCTCAGCGATAGCACCTTGCTTGTCAAGACGAGCAACGATATCATCGAACTCACCTAATGTACCTGGATTACCTCCTGACCATACATTACCACGATCTTCGATAGCATCGAATAAACCTTGAGTACCAGAGTTAAGTCCTAATCCGTTTGATTGAAGAGCAACACCAGAGTTTGTTTCAGTTGGTACGTGCTCGATCATCATCATTTCAAGGTAGTCCTCAAAACGTAGACGAGTCTCGTGCTCTGCTTTAACATACCAAAGGTATCCTGTAGCTCCATTCTCAGTAGTTACTTCAACCCATCCAATTTGAGCCATATCTGATCCAGATACTTCAAACTTATCTTTGATAATAACAGGCTTAACTTCGAAGATGTCATCTACTGGATCTAATGATCCTTCCATTCCTGTAGACCCTTTTCTAAATTCAGAACCGTATACAAATGCAGTAATATCATCAGCTGAGTTATCAGTAATTGTACCACCATTAGTTGCGTAATAAGCAACAGTAAATGTTAAACCAGACACAGCTGTAATATAAGCCTTATCAGATTGGTTTGCAACATTAGATGATAAAAATACAGTTTGACCAACTCGGAAGTTACAAGCTGTAATACCTGCATCAGCAACAGTTAATGTAGCAGTATCGTTATTAGCACCATAAGCAATTGAACATGCAACATACTTAGTATGCAAACGTCCTTGTTCTGCCCACTTGATTAAGTCAGATGCAGAAGGAATCTCTGCACTTACGTTACGCAAGAAAGAAGCGATTGAACGGTTACCGTAACGCTCGAATTCAGCTTCGTAAGTGTCAGGTAAGTACTGATTTAAGAAGTTGAATTGGTTACTTCCTAAATAGTTAGTAGGTAGGGTAGTTTTAACCGAACTCGGTTGTAAGTCATACCCTGGGGTGTTTAATGAACCAGCCATTTTGTTTTAGTTTTAACGTTTTTTAATCTTTAATCTACCATCGTAGCCCTCCTCAATTACTCTGATCTGTAGACCCTCCTTCGGTGTGACAGGAGCAGACTTTCGAACCATGTTAATGTTCTTAGACTCCTTCTCAAACTCCGTTACAGCATCAGATTTTCCTTTTTCATAGAAAAACTTAGCCGTCTTGTCAGGGTCCATAGCCATTGCAATTGCTTTATGGAATCCTTCAGCGTCTTTGATATATCCACTGTCATCTAAAAACTTACTAATGAAGTTATTTAGGTTTGACTGTCTGGACTTAATCTCCTCAGCTTCTCCTGGCTTGTAGACAACCTTTGTGTTCTCATCTAAATTAAATCCGAAACCTTCGAACTTTGAGAACAACTCCTCTGTCTTTTGCTGGAAGAATTGAGACTTCTTCTGATTCTCCTCCATTAAAGCAGACTCGGACTGCTTATATGCTTTGTAAGACTCGTAAGCATCTTTATCCTCTTGCGGAACAAAGCTTTCTCTTGACTCAAGAGGAACCTTGTACTGTTCCTTAAGACTGTTAAAGTACTCCTTCGCCTTCTTCAGCTCTTGTTTTTTCTGTAGCTTCTTCTGTTTAATTTCTTTGTCGTCATCAAGATCCTCGTCGTACTCGTACATACTCATCTTGTAATCGATGTCTTCATCGTCATCACCGTTCTCACGGTAGAAGTCAGCTAACAGTCGGTCAGGGTTTTCGGAATCTAAATCTCTGTTGATCTTTAGAAAGTCCTCTAGTCCTCGACCTGTTTCTTTTTTATATTTACGGAAGGCAGCAACGTCCTCTTCTAACTCTTCTTGAACAACTCGCTCTTGAAATAAATCATCGATAGAGTTAACTTCCTTTCCGTATTTTGTTCTGATGTGGTTTACAACCACTTCGTCGTCAATATTATATGCAGCTGTGTTCTCTTCTTGGCTAAGATCTATCTGTGGATTTTCATCTACTGATGTCTCGCTAGTCTGTTCAGCTACCTCTTTTTCATGCTGCTCTACTAACTGAGTTTCTAACTCAACTAGTGACTTTTCTTCAAAGTCAACAGCTCGTACTTTAAATTCCCCTTCCATTATATTAGATTTTAATTGATTACAAAATTAGTTAATTTTTTAATATAGACTTTTAAGCCTTTTAATGATGCTTGGCATCTTAGGCTTTGGTGCTTTTGGAACCCTAACTTTAGGAACCTTTGGCGACTTCGGTTTTGGTACTTTTATACTTTTCATGATCCTTTAATCCATTTCTTACTTGGTGATGCAGTCTTGCTTGGACTCCACTTAATTTTATTTGACCAGTACGCCGCTGACATCTTACCTTTTGATATATTCTTAGCGTGTCTGCTTTTAAAAGCCTCTCGCTGACCAGCTGTTTGATTAGTCTTAACATTTTGTTGGCCGAAACGTATCGTCTTAACTTGATCCCCTTCTTTAGCCACAACAATGTGCGACTTAGTCGGATGACTAGGAGTTCTTTTTGGCTTGTTGAATCCTTCAACTCCAGCTCGTGCTAATCTTGAGTCTTTCATTTCTTCTTAGCTGTTTGTGCTGACTTCTTAAATGCACTATCTTTAGGAGCACCTTTAGCACCTGGCTTGCGCATAGTCTCCCCTGAACCCTGCTCAATACGCTTTCTTTTAGCGTGAATGTTTGCATACAATCCTTTTGCCATAACTTATTTATTATCGTAAAACATTAAGTAAGAGTCCTCTGTACTCCACTTCTCAAATCCTTCACAATTGAAGTATGTATCATTCACCAAGTAGTCTGGCTTCTCAGGGAATGGCTTAGTAACAAACGACGGCTCAGACCATTTAACTCTGTTATTAGGCTGTAGTGCTATCTGACCGTTGTCAAGTAATATAATATGGTGTGACTTATGCTCTAGTGGATCTTCCGCTAAAGTAATGTCTGTATTTATGTCGTTAGACCCCCAGTTAATTGTAGCGTAGTAACTACCCTTATACCAGTTCCTGTCTTTCATGTACACCTCAACAGGAGTGTCGTACACATAAGAAAGCTGAGTGATTGTGAATCTATAAGAGAAACAGTTCCATATCTGTAGCACATGGAAAGGCAAATCTGGAGTTGGAAGTTCTGGTGCAGTTAATAAAGCATGGCTAGGTAACTTATCACGCATAACACCGTTATCTAAAAGTACCTGAAACAATGCTGCTTGTCCAGGCATACACCTAACAGATATTACAACACCTTCAGTAAACTCCCCAAATCCTTTCTTAAACTGATACATGTACTCGTTCCTTACGAATACTTTTAAAGGGAAGAAGTTATGCTCTATATAAGCCATTACAATTTTTTACGCTTGTCCTTTACTCTTTTTGTAATAGGAATAGATACTGATAAATTAATATCTGTCTCTGGACTATATCCAGTTCCTGCGCTTTGACTAACATCTAAAGTTACAGGACCTTTACTTACTGATACTCCATAGTTAACATCAAATCCAGACTTTCCAGCTGTTCCTGATATATATGGATTTAATTTAGGTTTATTCTTTCTCATATTATCTAGGTTCAAACGACTCCATATCAAAGTCACCAAGTGAGTCTTCCGTACTCTCAAACTTAACTGGAGGAAGGTTGTTCTTACGCTGATTAATAAGTTCTGACTGACGTTCTGCCTGTAGATCCACACGCTTGTCCTTAGCCTTTTCTTTCTCCTTCTCACGCTTCATTAATCCATCAGTCTCAATGCCTTTAAGCTGCATGTTATACTCGAACTCAAGAGCCATAAGCTCTTTCTTCTTGTCAACCTCAAACTGCATTCTTTGCATATCGAGCTGCGCTTCGTTCTGCTTAATAGCAATCTTAGACTGAGCCTCAATCTGAGCAGTCTGCTGTTTCTGAGCTGCGGCTGCTTCTTGTGACTGCATGTTGATCTGCATCTGCATCTGCTGCTGCATATCTTCACGCTCCTGCTGTTTCTGAACCTTACGTCTACGCTTAACCTTAAGCATCTCGTTAGCAAGCTTCAAGTTCTTAATCATTCGGATATCTATAGCGTCCTCAAGATCAATCTGATCTCTACCTAATGACACCTGGATGTTTGCCTCAAGCTGTTGTTTTTCTTCAGCATCAGGTGCGACATCTATAAATATTCCAAAAGAGTGAAGGTATAGGTTCTTAATATCATCTAGAATAGCAAGGTTATACTTACCAATCTGCATCGCGAACTCATCCTTAAAGTCAGCGTACTGTAAAATATCTCCAATACGAAGTGACAAACACTCAGCAAGTCGTTTAGTAATCATTAACCCTCCTTGAAGGATATGACGTGTAGCTACGTTACTGTTAAGAGCAGCTAACTTCTGAACACCTAACAATGCGTTAGGATCAGGAGAAGATCCATCACGAGCCTCATTAAGACCTGTGACATCACGTATCATATTAAGGTTGTAATTGTAGTTATTTATAAGAGCAGCCATCTTACTCTGACCGCTGTTACTGTTAAGTTCTTGGATAGGAACTCGTGCGTTGTTAAACTCACCGTCACCAGTGTAGCTTCTACCAATAACGGATCCAGTCTGGAAGTATAGCTTAAGCGCATCCTCTGGGTTGTATGCTGCACCAGTACCAAGATCTACCTCAGCGATACCATCTGCATCAATAAATACCCCATCAGGAACTACTCGTGCCATTACCTGCTGTAGCTTCAAGTGTGTAAGCTGAATCTGATCAGCAAAAGGAATCATTCGCTTAACTAACGACTGAATCTGTCCCTTGTACATACTCGGTGCAAACATTACATAGTTAGGCAATGCCTTCTCTGTAGCTGCATCAGGACGAACCATGTTCTCAAGCATGTTCCACTTGATGACAGTGTTAGTACCTAACACAAGTACTCCCTCGTACCAAACTTCCTTAGTAACGTCAAGTCGTTCGAACATCTCGCTCTCTGACTCTGGGTTAAACGTCTCATCTCTACGTATTACTCGTTCACCACCATTTTCAAGGTACTTCTTCTTATATACGAATCGTTTCTCTGTCTTGTAGTTAAAGTACAACAACGTAACTACTTCATCGTCAAAAACATCATCTTGGAAAGTTCTAATGATTGGGTAGTAGTTGTACCACGCAGATCCAGAACTCTTAATATCCTTAAGTTCTTCATCTGTAATCGATGGGTTAATCTTACGAAGCTCAGTGTAGTGAACTTGCTTAACCTCACCAACATAATATATATCTGAGAAGTCAGGCTTCTCTGTGTAACTGTAAATAAGTGAAGCAGGATCAACATACTCAACTGCGACTCCAGATCCAACATTAAACGAGTGCTTAACAGATCCTATACCTATCTCAGTAAGATCTCTATCTACTTGTGGCTTAACTACGTCACCGTAGTCATTCATCTCTAACAAAGTATTGATCGCAACCTCTTCAGCTATCTCAATAGCTGGCTTATACTTAAGCTGCATGTATAAAGAAAGCTCCTCATCATTCTCAGGAAGCTCGTCCTCTGGTACGTTAAACGCATCAATACCGAACTGATCCTTAGTCTGCTTCAAGAAGTCCTTAGCCAACATATCAGCCTCAACCATCTCTTGGAACAAGTTCTTCTTCTCTGCTGACGAAATATCTTGTGACTCTACCTTTAAGGCATACTCACGGTCAGCCATACCATTTACAACAATGTCAACAAACTTAGGTATAATTGGAACTGGCTTCCAATCTAAGTTCATATAAGAAAGGTCACCATCAACAGCAAGCAAGTCCTTGTACATCTGTGTTGGCTGCATACCACGAGAGTATAGTCTCAGTTTATGAAACTCTAAGTACTGATCGTAGTATCTACAGCTACCTGCGTTAACTCGCTTAAACCACTCACCCTCAATTGCCTTACCAACTCTAAGACCGTAGTCTTTAGTTTTTTTCTCTGCATCAGTTGCGTACTGGTTTGGGAATGGAGAGTTACTTATAATTACCGATGGTTTGCTATCCATTATTTTCTTAATTGACTAATGTTGCCACTGTTGTTGTATCTGACAAAATTAATATTTATTTTTGACTTTTCCTCTTTGACTTGAAACATGTTCTTTCTAGTAGCCATAATAGCAAGTCCTGAACTAATCGAGGCATCGTGTTTGGTTCGATTATTTATGTCAAACCTTGCCCAATCTTCTAAAGTCTTGGTAAAGTACATGTTACCCATCTCGTCTGGTTCACGGTAAGTTCCCTCCTGATCAAAGCCTACGTACTGTTCAATATACGTGCCTATAGATGATGCGTGAGCTTGTTTAACATCCTCAGACGAGTTAGGTATGCCACCAAGCTCTAACTCTGTCTTAGAGAGCTTAGAAATGTGTTTGTCTGGTCTGTTCAGTGAGTAGCCCCTGTACCCTCTATCCTTAATGTGGTACAGTAGTCTAGTCTTATTGTTCTCAATAAGTATTGGCATACCGTAGAATATAATGGCCATAAGTACGTCTTCAAAGAATATCTCCGCTGTCTGTGTACGTGTAACGTACTCTAATACAAACTGATTCGTTGGAGCATTAGGCTCCATATGAAATCCAGTAAGTCCGTGAAGAGCACCGTTTGATCCACCACCACCTACAGTTCCTGATATATCGTAAGGGTCACATCCAAATGCACCTAAGTGCTCGTTTGCAGGACGCTTCTTCCCATGTCTATCTGTTATTACTTTATTTCTTAACTCAGGTGGTGGTAACCACGATACTGTAAACTTACCTCCTGGATCTGGAGTCCATACTACCTCAGAGTCTAGCACCCCATCCTTCCAATGGAAGTTGCCCTTAGTTAGTACACGCTCCTTAATAAGTGAGTCATTGTAGTCTATCTGTTGGTATATCTTAGATAAGTTGTACAGTGATTGCTTAGACTCATCCCTAAACGCATGCGACTCAGTACGTGGGTACTGTCTATAATATTCATTAAGTGCGTCAGAGTCGTTCTTAAGTGCTGCAACCTCATTATTCCAGTAAGTGATAACACCATTGTCTATCATCTCACCATCTATACCTAACACAGGAGTCTTAGGATCTTCGAACACTGGGAATCCATACTTATCTATGTAGCCCTCAAAGTTCCACTCCATAGGTATGAATAGGCTATAAAGCCCTGACTTAGTCTGTCCGTTGGCTGATCTAATCTTAGGATTAGAATCTGCGTACAACTTTTTAAAGTTGTTACCACCCTTCTCTAGTGCGTTTGATGTAGAACCCATCATACACTTACCAATAACCTTAGATCCTAGTCGAAGACATGTCTTTGTTACACGCCAGTTGTTCAATATGTTATCAGGCTTGAGCCATTTTCCACTGTTTAAACTAATAGTGAAATCAGATAATATAAGCTTTCTTTCATTATCATTTTCACCATCAACAGTTATACCAACATAATCTCCTATACCAATATATTCTACATCTACACCACATCTTCTATTTGTATAAGAATTTGTGTAATTATCAAATCTTTTTCTTGATACAATGGTTGGTATTATAGACAAGTCACCAGATATACCTATATTATATGATTTAGTTCCATAATTAGTATTTTTTTCTTTCACTGAAGAACAAGACAAACCACATGATAATGCTATAAATCTTATATCATTAATGATTTTTTCATCTTTCATTCCAAATGAAATAATTTTTTTCTTTTTATCTGCATATCCATCTGAATCAATTAACCCAGCTAATAACTGAAGCCTAGACTCAATAGATGATTTTTTATAGAAATCTGGTATATGTTTATTATTCTTTACTCCTATTTTTGAAAGTTCAGAATTTATTTTTTTAAATCTAAAATATACAGCGCTATCACTAGATGATTTAATAATATCAAATTCAATATTAAAAATCTGTGCTATCTTACCTAAATATTCAATTATCTCAGGATCTTTATCCTTATTTACTATTATTGAAAAACTTTCTTTACGACCATCACCTAACCATAAACCTAAAAGATAAGGATGTATTGTCATACGACTATCATCTTCAGATTCTATAGGCTTAGATTTTACTCCAAAAGTATGTTGCTTCTTATATTTAGACATTGATATGTATTCATCTGGAGTCATTATTACTTCTTTCCTTTTCGAAGTCTTAGACCTTCCATTATACATATATTGATCAAAAACCAATCTATGGTTTTTACTAACGATATAATCTTCTCCCCACTTCTGTTTAACTCTGTACATATCTGTGGATCCAGAAGTTTTCTTAACAACTTTTTTAATTACACCCCCGTCAATAATAATTTCATCACCTATATTAATATCTTTTATTTTTTTAAAAGTCCAATCAGAAGTGAGAATAAGAGTATTTGGATCATAGCACTCATCATGTACCAATAGTAAAAGCTTTTCACCATCGTATGAGTTATCTGCTGTATTCTTCCAGTCAATAGTTGTGTCAAGACCTTCAATATCGTCAGTCTTCTCCTCGTTCATACTCTTCTTAGTAATCTTTGAGGCTGGAACCCTAAACGAAAGTTCTGTCTTTGGATTATCCATACCATCCTGAACAGGCTTAAAGAAGAATGGGTAGTTCCTAACTATTGGAACAACCTTATCTGTAAACATCTTCTTGGCATCAGGACCAGTCTTAGAAAGTATACCAAGCCTAGAGTCCTTAGATATTGTACCTAAGTTTGACACCTCACCTGAACTCATGAACGAGAAACCACTACGACGGTTCTTAAGGTAACACATACCAAACGAACGTTCGTCAGCCTTGCATGCCTCCCAATAGATGTAGAATATTCTGTTTGATTCACGGAAGTCAGGAAGACCAATATCTATCTTAGACCACTGAAGATACATGTAGTGAGTACCAGTCATGTAAGTTGGCTCACCATCGTTCATGAACCAGTGGCCATACTCACGCCTATCAAACTCTCCTTCTATATATTCAACCCACTGTGATTTAAATACGTTGTCACGTCTCGACCACTCGAACGAAGACTTTATCTTCTGAAGCTCTTTTGGATACTCATGTGGCATCCATCTATTTTCTCCAATCTCCAAGTCTTTCGGCGTCCTAGGAAGTGCGATATTGAGACCATTAATGTAATATATGTCGCCAATAGTACCATCTTTCGAAATAATAATTAAGTCATAGTCACGATCATATCCGTACTGCCAAGCCTTGCTAGCATTCCTAGTCGAACGAGCAGTCTTGTTTACATGATCGTTGTTTAGTTTATAAAGGTCATATTTACTATTTCTTCGCATTGCTTCTTGCCCTTCCCTCTGCAAATCCTCCACTACCAGATAACACAACTGGCATAGAACCAACAGTCTCTTTTGCACGCTCTGAATCTATACGCTCAAGTATAGATAGCGCATCCTCAAACGCAAGTCGCTTTGCAGCTGCTGCGTTCTTCATCTTATCAACTGACAAGTCATCGTCAATAGAGTAATTTACAATTTGCTGTTCGAGTACCTTAATAAGTTCGTCAACAGACTTCTCTGCTGCACGTAGCACTCTGTCTTTTTTATCTCTTAGATTTTCAAGCATAGACTACTTAATTTCATTCGGTATAACTTAGTCTCATCAATATTAAACTCGTACTCAGACTCTGGCTTAAATGATACAACATCACCTACCTTAATATCCTCACCTTCTGGTATGTACTCAATAACACCTTTAAGTTCTGACTCTACGTTTACAGTGGATATATTTCCATCCTCGTTCTCATGAAGTATAGGCCTAACAAAGCAGTAAGGACGAGGAGCACTCCATTCTACAGAGAACTCCTTCTTATAAAGATACAGCTGATCTGATTCTATCATGAATATATCATCTCTGAAGTGATTCCAGCTAGATCTCTCGTTGCCCTTCATGTCATAGTACAACCTAAAAACATTATGGTGAACCACAACAAGATCTCCATTAGATATTTCTCCTTTATAACCGATAGGGGTAGCAACAACTACCCCTATTCGATTTGTGTATCTGTGGTCCTCTTGAGATGAGGACATAATGAAATCCTTTCCATTCAAGTTCTTGGATGCATTATATCGTACACCTTGATGAGGACGCACAATAAAGTAGTGTGGTGACTTCATTAGAAGTTTATATTATACTCAATAGATACTGGAACTGTACTACCAATAGACTTCCATTTAACGGCCTCTCCATCTTTCTCAACCCATATATCGTAAAGCCCTTCATCAGTTCTCATGATGTCAAACACGATATACTCTCCACCCATAACAGGCTTTCCAACCTGGAAATGCATGGCGTTTAAAAGATCTGTCCCTATGGAAATCTTGCGAATTATCATGATATCTCGCCAGTCTGCATGTTAATGCGACCCTCACCGTACTTGTCGTGAATCTCCTTCTGAACTACTGCTAGTTCGTTGTGAGCTACGTCAAGGTTAATAAGTGTAGTCTGTTTGTCTGTCTTAAGACGTTCCTCTGTGATCGTAATATCAGCTAAGTGTTCTCTTAACTGGTAGTAATTTGTTCTAGCTGCAACGAACTTTTCTAGCTCTTCAGCTGTCAATACTTTTTTCTTTCCCATTTGAATTTAATTTAATTTGTCACAAATATAGTAGATTTTTGTGACAGAGTTATATTGCGAATGTAAAAATCTCTACATAAACTCCAGTCAACATGCCGTTAGCAAGAGTACCATTACTGTATGTCTTTAAAGACACAGTGTTGTCGTTAATTACAGAGAATTCATATGTAGTCTCATGATCTCCAGAAACACCAACTATACAACCAGTATTAACAGAATCAAATGTACCTACTGATGCAAATGTATAAACACCTGTGCTACCGTATGCCCAAGTTCCAGTGATAGTATTTCCGTCAACAATTGTAGCTACAGGAGCCGTTGACGCAGACTGTGTCAAGAATGCACGGTAAACTTTAGAAGATCTTCCAAGGTCAGCAATAGACTGAGCTGTAAAATTCTTAGTGCTACCGTTCGAATCTGTTGATCCTAATATCTTGTCTCCTGGAGCAGGAGTATCTACCTGATAGTTGTTAATCTTTCCCATAGTGCAAATATACTACTTTTTATCTTCCCTGACCCTTGTACGCCTTCTTGTAGTTCTTACTACTCTTAAGCTTAGATGTTTTTGTCTTAGAATGAATGCCAGGTCTTTCTACGTGTACCTTAGCAACTCTAGTTGATTCCTGAGATTTAATCTTAGCCATTACAGTGATTTTAACATTTCAATCATTCGTGGACATGGGTAGATGTCCGACTTATCTTTACGGTAAGAGTTGTGGCTGTAAACACCTGGGACTGCTGATAGTGCGTTCTTTGACACCTTCCACATATCTTCCTCATTATACTTTATTGGAATGTTCCATAAGTTCTTCCAGTAAACCAACAACTCTTTTACAGACTGTATCTGAGCGTCAGTGTATCTGTGGTAGTACTTGTGACCTTTGTACGGAACTGATAGTTCACATACCTGATCAGCTGGTACTTGTCTATTTACATAGTTGTAGTACTTACCGTTTTTATTAGTAAGCGGCCCCCAGTTACATATCTCAATACCAATAGCAATAGGATCTAATGATCGGTAAGGAAGCCCTTGAGCTCTAAATACATCTGGTTTGATCCCTAAATGATAAGCCCAGTACTTAGATGCAAACGCCTGACAGATCTCTCCATCGTATGTATCCTTAGAAAGACCTTTTCCAGATATAGTTATACATGTTGCAATACGTCCCCTATCGTCGTTTTCCCACATCCTGATCGTTGATGGACCAGAAGAGTTACCTGCCGTGTGGTGAAGTACAATCTGAAGTTTTTTAGTTGATTCCTTAACGTACTGGCTATCCTTTAATGGGACTTGATTAATCTTTCTTACATCTAACATACTACTGAAATTTTAATAAAAATATAGCTAGAACCAAAAGAGCAGCAAGAATAACCCACACCCAAGGATTTGACTTATTCTCCTGACGAACTACTGTCCGTTCTGTCTTTTGGTCTTGCTTATGTTGCTTGGTCTGAAACTTTAATGCTAACTTAAGGCTGTCGTTCTGCAACTTCATCATCTTCTCCATGTGCTTGAACATGTCCTCGAAGTACTTGCGTTCTTGCTTTGACATGCTTGATTTGATGGTGTTTGTTACAGTATACGGAAAGCTATCCTTTACTAAGTGCCTAACTTCAAATGTGTTAGTCTCCTTGTTGTAAATAGTATCGTACTCGTAGTGGTACTTCCATACAGTGTCTGACTTAATAACAGCACCCTTAGACTTAGCAATAGCTATGTGCTTCTCAGCTTTCATTAGGTGCTTCTCAGCACTGCATGAGTACAGTAGAAATAATGCTATAAGTAACTTATACATTGTTCTTTGTTCTGCTTATAAAATCAGTAACGTTATTGATAGAATCTCTTAAGATAACAACAGTGTCCTTTACAGACTTTAGTATATTATTACCTGAGATATCAAACCAGTTCTCGTTAATTGATGCAAGCTCAATTATACAGAATATTATAAGTAAAAGATTTGTAAATATTGCCTTTGTAACAACTATGTAATCAATTGATAAGTACTGCATAACACCCTTAATAAATGGTGTCAGCATGTAAAAATCTAACGGAAACACTGCTAAAGCAAACAACAAGTAGCCAGTACCTTTATAGATGTATCCCTTTCTAAGCATCTTAGACCTAAACACCTCCATGTACTTACGATTATCTCGTTTAGACTGTATCTTAAGAGATATTAGCTTAACTATAGTATCCACACCCATTGCCAACATTAGAATTATTATTGACAACTCAATAGGAGAAATAAATCCTAAGAACAGCGTAAATACAGTAGCTAGTTTTTTCATCCTACTTGAGAACTAACATTACAGATCCACTAGTTAACTGTATAGTAGAAAATGGCTTACTAACATCCATTGGAGTAATTATAGCTCCTGCCTTTATAGGTGCTAATGGATCTGCAAAGTGATCGTTTGTAACATCAGTTACTATTCCATTTGAATCAGTAGTATATATCTTAGAAAACTCAGTTGTTTCTAATGTTACAATAGCATATACTAATGATAAATCTTCATAAGGATTTGTTGTGTTAAGGATATATGATCCTCCTCTTGCTGTTAGGATTTCTCCGTATGAATTTGGCATATCTTTTTATTTTAAACCTTTTCGTGCTCTATTTTTACTTCTATGTTCTGCTACAACTCCACCATTTTTCGTATGGCTTGCGTCTCGCTTATCTCCTTTTTTAAGTCCTAGCTTTTTTCGTCCTGCATTTGCCTCGACTCTAAGCTCTAGTCCTTTCTCAGTCTTGTTGTACTTAGACTGCTGCTTGAGGCGTCTCTGATTCGCCTCCTTGTTCTCCGCGTAGTACTTCGCTGTCTTCCCTTTTGTATTTGAACTTTTCATTCAATAACTTTTTTCTCTTATCACATCCGCACTCCTCAATAATACCAAGCTCAACAGCCTTCTTAACAGCATACTTAATGCCTGTTACCTCAGTGATGAACTCAACAGTATCACCAAGACCCTGCTGACGCTTGATCTTTTGGATCATCGCTTTTTCTTCATACCGCCCATCATACCCATGACAGACATCTTAACTGCGGCCTCAGTCACTTCTTCTTTCAAATCTTCAGCCATCTTCATGCTCTTCTTAGCACGAATCAACTTATCGATATACGTATCGAAAGAAAAAACTGGCTTATTGTATGGATACTTGTTTTTCATGATGCAAATATAAGTATTTTTACAATATAATTTCTACGAGATAACCTTGTTGTTCGTATGCAATTTGAGCATATTCATGAGCAGTTTCTAATCCTTGTACTTCAGTAGGTTTGATTTCTACGTTAATATTCCCCATAGGTACATCTGTAGATAGTACAGCAGCACCGCTTTCGTATGCCTCTTTTGAGGCGTATGTAGCAATACTAACTTCTAATGTTTTACCATCTGCTCTACCAGCAAATTCTATTCTACCGTACACGCTATCCATTTCAATAGTTGTGCCTTGAATAGTAATCGTCTTTTCTTCTGTTTTGTTTATTATTAGTCCCATAATGTAAAATTAAGCAATTAATCCGTGAGCTTGTAACCTTGCCTGAATTTCTGCAATTCTTGTAACTGCATTAGCCAGTGTTCCATCAGATGCTGTTAGTGCAGCACCTTGAAATAATCGTATTATATTTCCGTTTTCTGTTCTGAAGTGTGGTACTGCATTTCCTGCTACTATGTCAGCTGAGTACTGCTGAAATGAATCAGCAATATTAGTTGACGGTACATTAGGATGATTTCTAACGACAAATGTATTACCACCATCACCCATAAATGTATTTAATCCAGATGTTCCTGTGCCATTAGCTATTATATATGCTTGTTGACCTAATAATCCAAATGAACCATTTGATCTTGTTAGTGTAGATGAAGATTGGCTATTAAAGTAAGTCATGAACACATTATCGGCTAATACATCATTGCCAGAAGTTGTAGTACCTATATGAATTGAATTTGTACCACCAAAATTTGATGCACCTGTGTGGAAACCTATTTTTGTAGTATTAGTACCATTTACTCTTCCAGCATATCCAATATTTATAGCATACATTCCAGCTGTATTGCCTAAGGCTCCAACTCTAACGGCTCCACCAGTTGAACTATCGATAACATTTGATGCTCCAATTAATGTGTTGTAATAATTTGTTGGAGTAAATAAATTTGAAATTGAATATCCTATTGCAATATTTCCAAAATTTTCATTACTCCATTGAATTAAATTATATGTGTCTGATTTAATCGTACTTAATGCATTATTTGCTGGTCTAAACCAAGTTTGAGTCCCATCACCATTAACTGTTAATATATTAGCAGTATCCGCACTATTCCTAACTCTAAACGCTATATCAGTACTCAACGCTCCTTGCGCTCTTACGTCTAGTCTTGCTGCTGGTGTGGTTGCTCCGATAGAAACATTTCCACTATTGGTAATTTGAAAAATTTGATTACCAGAAGAATTTAAAAATTGAAACCCTAAATTAGCTGATGCAGATGCCGTTCTAAAATTCATTGATTGATTACCTCCGCCTGGATGTTCAATTTGAATATAAGAAGTAGTTGAGCCTAAAATATTATTAAACCCCATTTTTAGCGTGGAATTGCAAACAACTCCATCAGGTGGTGCAAAAGTTACAGTACCTGTATTAAATCCAGCGCTTCTGATATTCATCATATCAACTGAACCTGCGGCATAAGTTACTCTAAACAAATCTTGACCGAAATCATCACTTGATATATGTAACTTAGCTAATGGGGATATTGTTGAAACTCCAATTCTTCCATTTCCTTGAACAGATAGTATATTAGCAGTGTCAGCTGAATTCCGAACTCTAAAGCCAATATCAGTTGATAACGCTCCCTGAGTACGTACATCTAAACGCACACTTGTTGAAGGTGTTGCACCTACTCCTAATCGCTTATTTGTATTATCCCAAAATAACGCAGAATCCTGGCCTACAACATTACCTCCATTTTGAAATAATATCCTTCCAACTGTACCTGAAGCTATAGGTGTTGTGCCTACTGTGATTGATGATGAAGGAGTGATAGGAACCCACAACGACCCGTTGTAACCAAGAACATTACCGTTTACTGGTGGAGTCGTTATAAGATCCACATCATGGATCTCATCAAGCTCGTATCCGTTCTGAACCCTTACATATATCTGACCGTTACCAGCATTCGCCCTCTCAACAATACCAGCATACACTAAGTGATTTGGTGCGTATGGCTTAGTAGAAGTAAGAGTACCTGCCGTAGCCCCTACATATAATGTAGCTCCTGGAGAGTACATAGATGTATTCAAGTTCTGTATTACACCCTGAGTTATAATAAACCCTGTGCCGTTCGCAGCAATCGAGCTGCTAAACACAAGTCCTACAGTCTTCGCAGAAGTCGCGTCACTCGTATTCGCAGCAAGCTTAACAGACATCCTGTCCCCTGCTGCTCCAAACGCATACACTGGCTGACCTTTATTTATGGTAACACTGTCAGCATTAGTTACAAACGCAAACATCTGATTCGGTTTTATACCGATCATCTGGAAGTTAGTCCCATCGTAAACAACCAAAAACTCCTGCCCTACACTTATGTCTCCACCTACTATAGGTACATCGTTATTCTTTACAAGATCTACAGCACCAATGCTGTTAATGTTCAACGTAGCACCGTTGACATTACTTGTGTTGAACTTTATAATATACGCATCGTTCGTGGTGTAAGATGTAACACCAGTAATAGTTGTAGTGTATATATCAGTTACAGCAGCTGTAGCTGTTCCACTCTTCATGCCGCCACCCCCACCAGTAGGTACAGACCATGTACCATCACCCCTCAAGAATGTCGTACTATCAGCTGTCCCACTTCCAAGGTTAAATGTAGGGACCTTGTCCTCCTTAGAGAACGGTATTATCTTGCCTAGGACCCTCTTTAATGGACGTGGAAATATACTCATGCTAGTTGCAAAGGTAGCAAATTTAATCTAAATTTGTACATCTATGAGAACTAACAGGTGTAAGAGAAAGGACAAATACAAAATAAGTATAAAGTCCCGTCCGTTCCAAAAACATATCACAAGAAACTACCCAGACCATAACTACATGAAGTACTGGAGGGTGATAAGGTACTGGGCATGTCGATACTACGATGTCACCATGATAGAGCTAGAGATACTGTTCTTCCTGCATGATGAGATGCTGTTCAACAAGACAACGTTCGACTCATACGACAACATATTCAGGTGGGATACAAAGAGGATGGCTAACCTAAAAAGAAAGGGGCTCATCAGAACATTCCGTGAGCCCACTAATAACCAAGCTAGATTGTACGAGCTAAGCTTCAAAGCAAAGAAGATGATTAACTCAATCTATAAAAAGCTAAACGGCGAAGAACCAATACCTACTACACCTAGTAGAAACCCTATGTTTAAGAAGAAAGCAGGCTTCACAGATAAGGTCTTCGCCATCGCAATTAGAAACTTTAACAAAGAGTTTAAAGAATCAAAGCAACATCTCGATACTGAATAATCCTGTACGACTCTTCACCATTTCGGTAGTCGTGACCTTGGACAGCATCGTAGGCAACAACGTCACCCTTATGTATATGCTCAGCAACTAAGTCGCTGACCTCTATAACCTCTGCCTCCTGGTATCGCTGCTTTACAATCTCAGCTCCAGTGAGTAACAACCCACTCGCACTCTTCTGCTGCTCTACAACTAGAGGCTTAACTACAATAAAACTATTTAACGCTTTCATTCTCTCTTACATTTGTGATTATCGCATTCGTACTAAGGATCGTAGTGGCTACAGACACAGCGTTCTTAAGTGCGTTCTTAGTTACCTTCGCTGGATCAATAATGCCCATCTTCATCATATCACCTGTCTTCTTATCCTTTACGTTGTAACCCCTTCCTACACTACCATCGTCAAAGAACTTCTCGTAGTCCAACACCTCGTTTCCATCAACACCAGCGTTCTCACAGATCTTATGGAATGGAGCCTCGCACGCCTGAGACATAATGTCAAGCGCAACAGATGGGTTACCGTTAACCATAGCCTTAGACGCTGTAAACGCCATTGCGTTCACAAGTCCTACACCACCACCAGGCAATACACCATCCTCAATCGCAGCCTTAACAGCCAGTACCGCATCGTCAACACGATCCCTCAATTCCTTCTGCTCGATGTCTGAACTAGCACCAACGTAGATCATACCTACGCCTCCTGAGATAGAGGCAATGCGCTCGTCCATGAACTTAAGGTTCTCCTCCAACGTCTCCTCCCACTTGCTCATCTTAAGCTCCTTAACGTATGCATCAAGGTCCTCATCAGTACCCTCGTTACGCACAATAATCGTACTGTCCTGACTAACGATAATCTTCTTCGCCCTACCAAGCCCTGACACTGTACACAACGCTAGGTTGTCACCAGTAGACTCTGAGTAGTAGTGAGCACCCAATGCCTTAGAGATATCTGTCATCATCTCGTCCTTACGGTAACCGAAATTAGGTGGGATAATGTTACACACCTTGATCTTGCCCTGCACAACGTTCATGTTAAGTGTAGCTGATACCTGTGGTGACAGCTGACCTACAATAAGCAAAGGCTTACCTTCCTTTAACACATGCGCCAGTACGTTCTCTATGTTAGAGAGATTATTAATCTCATGATCCGTAAGTAACACATACGCATCCTCCATCACGCACTCCATCTTCTTGTGATCCGTAACGTAGTACTTAGATGTCCATCCTCTTGCCACACGGATACCTTTAATAACCTCAGAGTATGTCTTCGTGGTCTTAGAGTTCTCTACAATAACATGGCTAACCTGCGAGTACACATCAGCAATCAACTTACCTACAACGGGATCGTTGTTCGCAGAGATCGTCGCTACATCAAGCAGCCTCTTACCACTGACCTTCTTAGACATACGTCCAAGCTCCTTCACTACATCGTCTGCAATTGATTGGATCTGTCTTAGTACCTCAGTCTTGCTGTGCTTGTCTACATCAAAGTAGTCCTCGAACGCATCGATAATAGCCTTGGTAAGCACAATACTAGTCGTAGTGCCATCACCTGCCGACGAAGCTGTCTTCGATGCTGCCTCCCGTACTAACTGGACCGCTAAGTTTTCTACTGGATCGTACAAGTTGATTGATCGTGCGACAGTCACACCATCCTTTGTAACAGTCACGCCACCTATGTGGTGTTCTGACTCTATTAATACCGTCTGACCTGATGGCCCTAACGTAGATGAAACTGCTGCTGATATCTTGTCGATGCCATTTTTCAGTTTCTTACGTCCACTTTCATCTAAAAATATCTGTTTTACTACCATATTTGATTAAATTATGGTGCAAATATAGATGTTTTTAGCAGAAAAACAAACAATTATTCAATTGGAGGAGTTGGTTTAGGCTCATATGGAATTAAAGGAAGTTCTTTCACCCACATAAACTCAGGATTTACGCATTGGTCTATCTCTTCAACTGAGATTATCCATTGTTCTGTAATCATCTGAATAGGGTTGAAATAGCTATCCTCATCGTACATCTGACCTACTAATTCGTCTTTCTGCACATCTGTTAAAAGTCCTACTTGTATCATACGTTTAAAGGTGAATTTAATGTTACCTCAAAAGTTTCAGCTGTTCCTAAAACCACTTGCAAACTTTCATCATAAATAATATACCAAAACACTGGATTGTCTAAACTTGCTGTTTTATAATCTACCCAATTTTGGGTTACATCTTCAGGTGATACGGGTATTCCATAGTAATTATCACAAGCCTCTCTTGCGTTAATTGCATCCTGTTCACTCAAGTATTTATATCCTATTACTTCCATTAGTATATTGAATAATAAGAGTTAATATTTGAAAATATTCCATTTCTACTTGCTGACATATCAGAAACATAATAAATAAATTCTTGTAAATCACCAGCAAAAGCATATCCAGTATAATTACCAAAATTATAAGTTTGCATTGATGTACCGTTTTGATGTAAAATAGATTTATATCCGTTCAATATATTATAAACTTGGTTTCTTGTTGTTCCTGTAAATAATGAATTATTCACATATAATGATGGAGTGCCATAAGCATTATATATATTAGTTGAATTATCACCACTATTTGCAACAAATCCGTAAGCTGTTCCAGAATGATTTGGATATAAATAAGTAGTATCACTTGTTTGAGCCACATAATATTGGTCTGTTCTTGCAAATCCGCTTAATAATGTGCTTGTAATTTCATCATTTATACCATCAAATCTCATACAAGGTTTAGTACCTCTTGTTAATACTACACCATTATTTACTATTTGTGGCTGATTAGCAGCGGTTGATTGAACAATATCTCTTGCATTACCTGATTGGTCGTACCATTTTGTAACAAACCCATTACCAGCACCAACAAAAGCAAGTAAGGCAGTTTCATTTAAATTACCATTTGAATCATAACTTATATCTTGTTCTGTATTATCTGAACTTCTACGAACACGAATTAAAGCGCTTGTATATGTTGAACTTAATCTTCTAACTGAATAAGCTGCCCCAGCTCCTGAATAATTATCAAGTAATCTATTACCTATTTCACGGCCGAGGGTTGTTTGGAATGTTTGTACGGCTGTGTATAAGTTTGCTGATTCGGTGTCTGTAAGTCCATCGCCAATTGAGGCGAATGCGTATTGACGATTTGAAAAAAAAGCCGAACCAGTTCCAAAATGATAAGCACCAATATAAATTTCAGTATCTAATCTGTTACCATTTGTGCCAGTGTATGTACTACCTAATTGAATATTATTTTTAAATAATTTTAAACTTGTACTTGAATTTCTGTTTATTACATAATATCCTTGAGAGTTTGTATTTGCAGTTATTACTCCATTTAAATGCACTCTTGCGTATATATTTCCATCTGTGACTCTTAACGATAAATCAGTTCTTGCTGAGCCATTTAATCCGCCCATATCAACACTATCAAGTATAGTATTTGTTCTGGAATAAATTGACAAATGCGCAGAATTATTTGTACTATAAGCTGTGCTTGGTGTTAAAAACGTGTTGGCAAATCCATTTGTGCCGTTTGGCAATGCTCCATTTGCTGAATGAGTCCACCCACCGTTAAACACCAACCTAAACGCAGCATCCGTATCAAGTGGATTCTTCAAGTTGAACTTGTGAGTACTTGCCGTTCCTCCAACAAATGGATAGATAGCTTTCATCTTGCTCCAAACACCGTAGCCTTTCAAGTCAACAACCAACTGATTTACCGCACTCTGCTGTGTAGGGTCTGTTATAGCTGCTGCTGTGATGAATGCCTGAGCGTCTGGGTCGACAGGTGTGCCTCCAGACTGACCGAACAAAAGTATACTTGAACTAAATGGCGATATACCGATCATTCTTTTTTTTTGACAAAGATAAACAAAAAAAACGCACACCGTTAAGTGTGCGTCTTAGTTATGTAGAGTGGTGGTTGTTAAATTTTCCCGACTATTAATGTCTTTCCATAATCATCATGGTAGAGCGCGATCTTCAAGAATCCTCCGTACTCGTTCTCTACAAACCATACATGTGCAAAGAATTTACGGTCTTTCTCTATCTTGTGTGGCTTGCTAATGTCGATCTGGTACTCTGCGAACCATTCTGCTGACATACTATCCATGAACTTGTCGTCTCCGTAGATCATTACAGCAGCTGTGTCCTGATCTGTCATGAACCACTCGTAAGGATTTGAGTCCTTAACTTTCTTGTAGTAATTTGGTTCGTCAAACGTTTGTGCTGTGGCGATGATACTAACCGATACCATAACTGCCGCTAAAATTGCTTTCTTCATAGTTGTTTAATTAAATTGAGTTTCTATTTCAAATGTAGTCAAAAAAAAATACCCACCAAATTTTTTGGCAGGTATTTTTCAAAAAAAATATATTTATCAAGAATAACGCATCTTTCCAGCTTGCATTCTGCCTTTCATGCTAGGTTTCTTCTCAACTGTTTCATTCATTTTAGACTTACTGAAGTACTTAGTCTTTCCAGCTTGCTCTTTCTTCTCAAACTTCTGTGACTTACGAGTATCTTTCAAAGCACCTTTAAGCTCCTTCTTGTATCCAGCTTTTGCTTCTGGACTAACATTTAGTTTTGAAGCTCCTTTCATTTCAGATTTAATATCACTACGTAAAGATTTGTATCCAGCCTTTTTCTCTTTAGAAAAAGCGCCAGCTGCAACATTAGCTCCTTTTTTTACATCCTCTGGAGAATTCTGATCAGCATACTTCTTACTACGTGTATAAGCACCAGCCAATTTCTCCTCTTTTCTGAACTTACGACCTTCTGAACCTCCAGCTAATCCTCCTTGTGACTTAAGTCTACCAGTTACACTGCCCTGCTTTTTAAAAGATTTGCTTTTCCCTCCAGGAGCCTCAATAGCTTTAGAAACTGTTTCCTTTCTCTTAGGAGATATTTCCAATTTTCTTGAAGGTGTTGAAGCAGCAAGCTTTCTAGTCTTCATTACTGGAGAACCCTCCTCAGCGTAACGACGTCTAGACTCAGTCTCATATGCAGCCTTCTCAGTAGTTGGGTTATAGTAATCAACCTGATATCTAGTAGGTAAACCATTTTCCATTGGTTTAGCCTTATCAGTAGGATCAAAACGAACTTCCTTCGCAAGAAGTTTGCCACCCATTCCGCGCTCTCTTTCACGGAAAGCCTTCAATTGATCATCTTTAAGTTTTTGATGCTTTGTCTTTTTACCATAACCTTGGTAGTACTCATCTCTAGGTGTGCTACCATATTCTTTCCACTGTCCTTCAGCAGTTGTAGCTCCTTCTGTGAACTTACGCTGACCAGTAACAGTTACAGATGGTGTAGTAGTAACCTTCGGTTTTATACCAGTATTTTTCTTAGGGTCACCTGGACCTGTTGTTGCCTTACGGCTTGTTCTCATTAATGCCATGACATATTTTTTTACAAAAATAACAAAAAAAAGCCATCTGTTAAGATAGCTTTCCTTTGTGTAGTTTAACTGTTATTCTAATATCTTGATGTTTACCAAACTTCTTTCTTTATACTTGTAGAACGTGAGTACTGCATCCTTATTCTGCTCACTCTTGTAACCCCACTCTTTAATGTCTGCTGAGGTCTTATTGTCGAAGTACTGCTTTGTAGGCTTGCTTACATCAAATCCCTCGTCCTTCATCCAGCCGTACACTACACTGCTTACTGAATTGTTACCTCCCTTGATGAAGATTGAGCTAGTGTCTCCTGTTACATAGTAGTACTCAAGATCTGGAGCTTGTTTGTGAGATTTGTAAATCTTCTGTGCTGTGACAATGGAGCTAATAGCCACCATTAATGTCATTAAAATTACCTTCTTCATAGTTGTTGTTTAATTGAGTTTCTAGAACGAATATAAACAAAAAAAAATACTCACCAAAATTTTTAGCGAGTATTTTTAAAAAAATGTAAAAAAATTACTTTTTACCCTTATTCATACCGAATTTAGAAGGAGGAGTAACTTTAACGTTAGCGCTTTTCAACTTCTGAGGAGTAACACCACCCTTGTAGTTTACAACTCGACCATCAGACAACACAAGCTGTCCTTTAGCGTTAGTCTTGTAGCTTCCAGCTTTAGCAATCTTTCTAGCTTCAGTTCTTGCAGTTGCTTCAGATTGTGCTTTAGCAACTCCAGCAGCCATAGATTTCTCTGTAGCCTTCTTTGCAGTGTAACGTCCCATCGCCTCAGATTGCGCTTGAGCAGCAGTCTTCTTTACAGGCTTATCAGGATTTGTTGTTTTTGTTCTCATGACATGTTTTTTAAAAAGTAATTACTCGACAAAGTTAGTAAATTCAAATGAATTACAAACAGAGTTCTCGCACGCAGTTATTTCTACAAACCTATTCATGCGAAACGCTGGCTCCTGATACCTACCAAGAAGCTGCTGATATATCTCCTCGTTACGAACCTCCTCCAATAAAACACCAGTGACAATCCCATCGTTCTCCAATACCTGCCGAACAGTATACTCCTCACCCTTCTTCACCCACTGCGGATACACCATGCACACGAACTCTATCTGGTCCGCCTTGATGGAATCATCTATGCACAGAAGCCTACTCCTCATTGTTCATCATTATATACCTCTTACCATCCGTAAGCCAACGCATCACATAGTTCGTCTGACGCCTCTTAGACCTCTGAATGTACGTAAATGTTGACTTGTGTCGAGAAATGTCGGTCCAGTGTCGAGAAAATGTCGACTCAAAAACACGTAAGTTGTTGATCCTGTGCATGTTATCCATTTTTAGTGTCGAGATGTCGACTTTACTGCAAAAAAAAATATTTTTTTTATTTTTTCCTACTACTACTACTATATAT
>Ga0247723_1000085_pt1 | contig 55470 bp, 82 predicted proteins | sample MSEWelMarce5H_FC_FD_189079 | JGI IMG/M metagenome (GOLD analysis project Ga0247723, IMG submission 189079) | Subsurface sediment microbial communities from gas well in West Virginia, United States - MSEEL Well Study Marcellus 5H_FC | ecosystem: Environmental > Terrestrial > Deep subsurface >...
GCTAACACTGTCCTAATGACAATAAGCAAAAGATTCTTTCCTGAGATAATGCCTGATAACGAACTCGCTTATTTTGCACATCTGGAGGGAGTGATTAACTCAGTGGATGAACTCAGTAGTCTTGAGATAACTAAGACACCCACTGCTTATCATTTTAGACTGGTACCTAGTCTTCCTAAATACAACCCAATGCTTTTGGAAGAGCTATTAAAACTACATAACGTCTTCCACATAAAGCTCAAACTGTCTAAGTCTATCAAGACCTCTGCAACTATAGCGTTCGAGATAAATTTGGACAATTCATAAACCGTACATAAATTTGTTAAAACCAAAAAATAAATAATATGGCAACTTACGATCCCGCAAAACGTTACACATGGACTCCTGATGATAAATTTGAATTCACTGGAGCAGAGTTTGGTCTTATTCTAAATGCATTTCGTGCTGTTCTTAATACAGAAGAAGCTGCAAAGATTCTTTTAGCTAACGAAGCTAGTCAAGCTGTGGAGCGTGCTCTTGCAACAGCTGTTGAAAATGATACAGTTAAAGAAGCTGAAGAAGCTCCTAAAAAAGCAGGTTTGTGAGAACCTGTGGAATTCATATAATCCCTTTAGATGCTGACGGACTATGTCCTAAGTGTCTAGAAGAAAAAAATAATTAACATGGCAATGATTAAAAAAGCTCAGGCAGGTCTTCCTGTTAAGAAGAAGAAGGCTGTTGTAGATTCAGTGGAAAGCGAAATGTTCCCTGGAAAGAAGATTCCAAAATCTAAGTCTAACTATGCAACTGGTAACATTGCAAAGATGTTAGAAGGCGCTAAGTCTAAACCCAAAGCTAAATCAGCTCCTAAGAAGAAATTTGAAGGTGGTGGTAAACTCTCTAAAGCTAAAGGTGGTAAAGAGATGATCAAACGTGCTGATGGTAGCTACTCACAACGTGGTTTGTGGGATAACATCCGTGCTAAGAAGGGTTCTGGAAAGAAGCCTACAGCTGCAATGCTTAAACAAGAAAAGAAAATAAAAGCTAAATCCAAATAAAATGGCAAAAATTAAAAAAGCTCAATTTGGAGCTCCAATTAGAAAAGGCGGATCACGTGGTGGTAGTAGTTGTGCTGCAACTACATCAAGTTTTGAACGTGCTGAACGCAGAGAAGGTAGACAAGTTGAGCGTGATTACAACAAGCTCATGCGTCAAAACAAACGTGAAGAACGTAAAGCTGAAAGAGCTGAAAGAAAAGCAACTCCTAAAGCTCAAGCTGGTCTTAAAGCTTCTAACAAACGTGTAGGACCTGTTGATCCTAAAGGTGCCTGGACTAAGGTTCAAAAACAAACTATTGCTGGTAAGAAAACCCCTGTAAGTCTTAAGAAGGACAAGCAATTAGGTGCTACAAAGATGATGAAATCTGGTGGTAAAGCAAAAAAGAAAAAGTAATGGCAACAGATAAAAAGTGGATGCAGAAAGCTACAGCCTCTATTAAACGTAGAGGTACAGAAGGCAAATGCACTCCTATCACTAAACCTGGATGTACTGGTAAGGCTAAAACTCTTGCTATGACATTTAAGAAGATTGCTAAAGCTCGTAAGAATAAATAATGGCTAAGCTGAAGAAGATATTACAATCTGCCCCAAGGCTACGTAACAGTCTTCCTCAGAATGTCACTAGAGGAAATGGCGTTAAAAACCCACAGAAGGCTGAGGCCTATGTGGGTAAACGTGTTTTAAGAAATGGTGGCGACACAATTACCTCTATAAAGGGTGCAATATCTCCAGTACCCAACGGCCCCTTGATTAAAAAGAAAGGACCCTACGCTGGATCCACACTCAAAAGTGGTGGTAAAGTGAAGGTGATGGCTGGTGGTGAAAAGCATGTAGTTTATAAATCTGCCAAAAACAGTAGTAAAGCTACCAAAGGAGACATAATAGTAAACCATCCTACCAAAGACAAGGGTAAGTGGGACACTATCAACCTCACTAAGATTGGTAGAGCCAAGACTGTTAAACAGGGTGTAGCCTCCACCAAGAAATGGCACAAGGATAATCCTGATTATAAGTATAAAGGTAAAAAGAAATAGCAATGGCTAGGATTAAGAAAGCTCAAAAGGGAAAAAGTATAGAACCTACTTATAAAGGTTTGAAATGGGGTTATGATACTCCTACAAAAAAAGATAGCTTAGATTATAAAAAAGGTTTCTACGAAGGTGTAGAAACAAAAAGAAAAAAACGACAAAATACAACTAACGCGTTTGGAACATCTGCAAAAATTAGAGGATTTAATGAAGGTTATAAAAAACAACGCTCTGGTGGTAGTACACCAGCTTGGCAAAGAAAGGAAGGAAAGAATCCTGCAGGTGGGTTGAATGCAAAGGGTGTAGCAAGTTACAGACGTGCTAATCCTGGAAGCAAGCTGAAGACAGCTGTAACCACCAAACCTTCTAAACTTAAGAAAGGTAGTAAAGCTGCTAGTAGACGTAAATCATTTTGTGCTCGTATGTCTGGTATGAAGAAAAGACTGACATCAGCCAAAACTGCTAACGATCCTAATAGCAGAATTAATAAGAGTTTGAGGAAATGGAACTGTTGACAGCAAATATAACTTGGAAAAGAGCTGCAAAGTCCCCTGATGAAACAGGTAGATATAAGTGTAGCAAGTGTAAAGAGTGGAAAGATCCTTCTGAGTTCAATAAAAATAGTAAACAGAAGACTGGGTTAAGTTACGCTTGTAGAGAATGTATGAGGGTAGCTACTAGAAAATGGAACCTACCTGCAAAATATAACATAACATCAGAGAGATTTGATGAGATGTTAAAAGAACAAGATTACAAATGTGCATGTTGTAGAGTGGAACTTGATATAACAGGTAAACAACACAATAAACCACATGTAGATCATAATCATCTTACTGGAGAAGTTAGGGAAATTCTCTGCGGAAATTGTAACTTAGCTGCTGGTAAGGTAAAAGATAGTTCAGAGATAGCCAAGAAACTGGCTGATTACTTGAAAAAATGGAATTGCTAACATTTAAATTTAAATAACAATGGCACGTATTAAAAAAATGGAGAGCGGTGGTAAATCTGCTCTTGGTATGAAATCAGTAAAATCTGGATTTGATAAAAATCCTGGCGTTACAAGAGCTGACATCATCGTAGCTGCTAAGAAAGAAGCTAAAGATGGTAAGAGCATTAAGAAAGCTCAAACTGGGACAAAAACAAAAGTGTCCCTTCGTTCTGGTCAATTAAAACGTCTAGGTAGATTGAGCGGTAAGAATCCTGATAAAGCTCAAAAAGTTGGTGAAAAAATGGTTGAACGTGCTACACGTAGACAACGTGGTAAAGAGTATTTAAAGAAAAATGCTCCTAAGTTCATCCCTGAAGTTCCAGAAGTAGAAGCTAAACGTGGCATTAAAGTGAAGAAAGCTCGTGGCGGTGCTACACTTTCTCCTAGTAAAAGTAGTATATCTAAGCGCTTAGGTTCTTATCCTAAAACAATTGGCAAAGCTGAAGCTGGTGGATTGTTTGGTGGTAAAGGTCCTAGTTGTGGCACACCTCGTGGTGCTGAAAGAAAAGCAGCTAGACAAGCTAGACGTGCTGTAAGAAACCCTAAGATGGAAATGGGTGGAAGCATGAAAAAATGCAAGGGAGGTTGCTACTAGTATGAAATCAGGTAAACCAAAGAAGGCACCCAAGGTTCCTAACCCAAGACCAAAAGATAATTATATGAAGGAAGCTGATACAAAACTGCGTCTTAAGAGTAAGATGTGGCCTTTGAAATCTAAGCGTCTCTCAAAATAGTTGTTGTTCATAGTGTTGTTTAATATAAAGGCCCCTTTCTAGGGGCCTTTTCTATTAAATATCTACTACAGTTTTATAGGAAGATGCATTTGTGGCATTGTTCATATAGAACATAAACTCCTCGTTAGCTTTTGCTTCCTCAAGAGAGAGTTCCCATGGGTAATGTCTGGCTACATAAGGGAATGTTGTGGATGAGCCTCCTATGAAATACGCAGGATGTCTGTATAAAGCAAACGTGGTGTCTATTTGCACCTCAAGAGCTACACCATCCTTCTTAGGAGATTTTTCCCATCTAGCTCTCTCATAAACATGAAGACGTTCGTAATAAGGAGATTTGCTTTCTACCCTCTGCCAGTCCAGACCTAGCCCCACCTTATCTATATTCAAGCTATCTAACTTGTCCATTAAATAAAGTAGGGTGTCTTTGGGTGTCTCATTTAGACCAAGATCTGGATCAGTTACAACATAGGGAATACCATCTAGGCTTTCCACAACTCCTGATATCCAAGGAGCAGCTACACCAATATTGTTATTCAATCTTTCTATTCTGCAGGGATTGGTAGCATACCATTCTAATAAGGGGGGATAGGTGGAATCATTGTCCACAATAATTATTTCTCCCACTCCATCATATTCTTTTATTCTCTCCACCATGGCTTTAGGCCATGTGAGAAAGTTGCGGTTGTTTATTATAACAGGAATGTTCATCGTTTCTCAATAATAAGAAGCTTTGCATCGAGCAGTAGGGTCATGAAATAGGACTGACCAGCTAGAAATTCTGTAACAATCTTGATGGTCTCTTGCCTATTAGCATGTCCTGCGTGCAAGTCTTCAATGAAATAATAACCTCCAGGTTTTAGATGCTGCCACAACATCTTGAACGATGCTGTAATATGTTGGCCTACGTGACTTCCATCATCTATAATGAAGTCAAATGGACTACCGTTCTTAGCAATCTCATCTATCATAGAGGGACTTGTTTGATCTCCAATGTATATGTGATAGGGATTAGGTTGTTGTATCCACCTGTTAATGTTCTCATCTATATCTAGCGCATGGATCTCTAGTTCTGGGTTATATTCTTCCCACATTCTTAGAGAATCCCCGTGATAGATTCCTATCTCAAGGAGCTTGTACTTCCCAGCTTCAGGAATGTACTGGTCATACACTTCTGTATAACCATGTTTCTCAAAATGTTCTGTGCCTTTATCAGTTTTCTGACGGTTGGCAATATCTGTAAGTCTTCCCATAAAATTAGTTGTGTACGAATAAGACCTTGTTAATCTTAGAAATGTTCTCTATTGGAAACTTCTGTTTGAACTGTTCTACGAACCATCCATCAGCAGCAAAATCTGTTCCTAGCTGAATCTGTTGAGCTAGATCTCTACGGGTGGCAAATGCTCCCATATCAATTTGCCCTCCTGCAGGAACACATTTGAAATATGCATACTTGTAATGTGAATGCACCATGTCCCAATAAATCATACCCACCTCTACATTACATAGGACAGATATCTCTTGTATGAAATTAGGTGTGTAATAATTGTCATCACCTGTCATTATAATGTACTTAGCCTCACTCTGTTGTTTTCCATATTCTCTTGGAGTGTGGCCCCAGTCATTGTAACGCTTGTCCATCTTGGACCAGCGGATTCTAGAATCATTAAAGCTTTCTACAAGCTTTACATTATCCTCATCCTCAGGATTGTCAATTACAACATGTGCTCCCCAGTCTGGATTAGTTTGTGCAACAAGAGAAGCCAGCATGCATTTTAAAGGAGCTGGTCTATTGTACGTCGGGATTATGAAGTCTACTAACATAGTCTTTTAACATTTGGGTGTAGTCGTGTTTCCAATTTGGATTAAGTTGGATTTCTCCTGTAGGTATCTTACCTTGAATTCTCATGTTCTCAATGTGTGCGCTGTGTCTTTGTATTACGTTTGGCTGACCAGGCTTATCATGTCCTTGTCCAGACATGTGATATCCACGTCCACCCCACATATAAAACCAACTAGCTTCTTCCTTAGGAGGCGTTGCAAACAGTCTTCCTCCATGAGCATGTAGACGTTCTATGAATGTCATATCATACCCAGCGTTCTCAATAGGATGTTTACCAATAGCTTCCCAAGCAGACTTCCTGAACACAATACCAGAGTTACCTATCCATGTAATATCAGTGATGGCATCACTATTATAAAACACTCCTGGGTTCCAATGCATAATGTTCACATCGTCTGTGAAATACTTAGCTACATTCTGTAAGTGCCACGGAACTGCTACATCATCATCATCCCACTGGCAGATGATGTCTCCTTGACACAAATCTGTAGCATAGTTTTCCTTGTCACCAATGGTGCTGAAGGTGAAGTCAAAGTTGTGTATCCTTACCTGTGGATGTTCAAATCGTAGCTTCTGCATAGGATAATCATTTACGATTATCAACTCACACTTATCTGCAGGGTAGTCCTGCTTGAGGAAAGAATTTAAACTCTCCTCAAGCGTGTCCACCCTACCGTAAGTTATACATTTACATGATATAAATGGATATTCCATATTAACCAATTGTTGTAAGTTTTTGGAAACGTGCTGCATCTTCAGCATTCAAATAGATCTCAGATTGGAAAGTGTTTCTCATACGTTTAACACCTTTCATCTTACCTGTTTTAGGATCTACATCTGGAACATTCTCAGCTCTCTCATGTAAATCATCAATTAACACTAGTGTAGTACCGTCTTCCATAGTTAATGTACGTACCACCTTGTTAATGTTAAAGCTGTCTTTGAATGTTTTTTCTCCCTCTGTACGAGTGTAAAAAAATTGGTTTACCATTTTTTTTGGTTTACTTGTTTATAAAATTGTTTTGTTAAGTATTGTAACTGATAAGTGTACACTTCCTCTGTGTGCTCATTGAGCTCAATTCCTGCCCATTTCATCATGTCTATTGTTACATGTAATAGTTCATGCTGTACAACAGATGAGTCATCAATGTTTGAAAACCATACAATGGGGGGTTTACCATCAGCTGTACCAAATGTTACAGCTCTGGCATCTAAATCAGGGCTCTTAATAGTGCTATCAAAGTTGTTAGTGATATACTTAGCAGCAAATGCTGTGTCCTCTGTAACAATAATGTCTACATCTAGGTCAAATGTACCAGCAGGTATTCTATACACCTTATACTGAGGGTCAGACTCCTTGTCTATCACCCAAATAGATGTAGCTAACATGCATGCTACTGATACACCTATTATTATTCTCTCAGCTAATTTCATATTTCTTTTTTAGCAATTCACGTTTTCTGTTAACCTCTGGATACTTGTAAATATCTCTTTCAACATTATCGTGTTCTTCTAATGTCAAAAGTATGATATTTTCTTCATCGTACATAGCCTGAGGATATTTTTCTTTCGGGAGGATGTGATGAAAGAACACTGACAAAGGTTCCTTACCTAGATAGTCCATGCTCACCTGTGAGTAGTGTAAACGCTTTCTCCATATTTGTAAGAAAAACTCTTGCATTTCGGAGATTTGTCGAATTACCTCTTCAGATTTGTCAAGTTTTTTGCTCAATAAACTGGACGTTTTGGCCATTGGTTTTCTAGGTTTGTGCCTGAAACAGTGAGACCCTTCACACTTTGCTCCACATGTGGGGCATGTGCTCATTTCACTTTTTTATAAGTTTTAAATTTAGCCTTGGCATTATACATGTCTATAAGGAAATTGACATCCTCTTTAGCCTGCATCAGCTGTTTCTTCTTGCGTTTGTCCATAGTCTTCAGGTCTTCTAGGCGCTTCTCTATCTCTTCGTATAAATCTGGAATGCTTAGATACTGCTTAGAAAACAGACTGGTGTTCTCGTCCTCTAGGGATAGTATTAGTTTACCCATATATTAGCTTTTACCTGTACTACCAAAACCCCCTTCTCCACGTTCTGTGTCAGACAAGTCTTCCACTTCTTCTATTTCAAAGGGTGCTATTTGTTCAAAATAGATTTGACCACACCTATCACCTACACCATAGGGTAGTGGTTGGTAAATCATTTCTCCTAGGCATTTTAATACCATCATCCATTCTCCACGGTAGTCAGCATCTATTACACCTATAGAGTTGGCTAATATCCAATCTGTTTTAGATATACTACTACGGGGAACAACTATTCCTTTGTAGCCTACAGGGATTTCTGTGCTGAACCCAAGACCTATTATCATAGTGTTAGGACGTTGCACCTTGATGCTGTGTGCATATACGTCAAAGCAAGCAGCATGCAAACTCCCCTTTACAGGGAGCTTGCTCTGCTCATCTTTTTTCTTAAATTTGATCTTCAACAACTTCTTGCTGGACATCTGCTTGTTTTATTTTGTTAAGAATAGCTGCTTTAATCTCTGCATAAAATTCAGGATTATCTAGCAACATTTGCTTAAATTGCTCTAAATCATACTTAGTTTCGTTGAAAGTCATTGTCTTACCATACTTTCTACCCACTTCGTAATCATTCATCAGGTTGAGTATTTCACCCACCTTATCAATACCCTCACCATACACAATCTCAAACTCAGCTTTTCTGTATGGGGGATTCATTTTATTTTTGATGGCCTTCACCTTAGTAAGATTACCATAGGTTACGTCACCTTCTTTTGCTAAGCTTCTGCTCACTTCTATACGAACATCTGAGTAAAACTTCAGCGCATGTCCACCTTGTGTTGTGGTGGGATTTCCAAACATTACGCCTATTTTTTCACGATACTGACTGATAACTACAACACAAACGTTGTTTGCAGATAGGGCAGTTTTCAGTTTTGGATAGGCATTACTGTTTAGTACAGCCTTCTTACCAATAGAACTATCACCCACCTCACCGTCTAACACCTTCTTAGGAATCAGTGATGAGTCTGAGTCTATAATGATTAGATCCACCTCTCCAGTGTTAATCATTTCCATAGCAATGTTAAAGCCCTCTTCGCCACATGCTGGCTGAGCAATTAACATCTTAGTGGTATCAACACCTAGAGCCTGGAAATAGTTCTTATCAACAGCATGCTCGCCATCTATATACAACACAGTGCCTCCTTTCTTTTGGCATTCTGCTGCAGCGTGACCACAGATTGTTGATTTACCTGTACCTTCCCATCCCATAAGTTCGTACAAACGTCCTTTTACAAAACCACCAACACCAAGTGTAATGTAGTCAAAGCCTACACTTCCTGTGCTGATGACATCATAATCACCGCTTGTTTTGCTGTCTAGCGCAAGCACTGTGCCTACACCATAAGTCTTGTTTAATTTGTCTAATGCTTCTTGAAATTTGCTCTTTGATTCAGAGCTTTCTTGTTTTGCTTTTGCCATGTGTGTTGTTTAAAATTGTACCTACAAATATAGCGATTTTCTATAGGAAAACCTAATGTTTTTTACAAAAAAATAGCCCCAGAGTAGAGACTCCAGGGCTTTATTATTAACTGTCGAATGAGGGTTTTTTAAGGTCCCTGTTTCCTTTTTCATACTTAGGGTCGTACGGACAATGTCTACACTTTGATCCACAGCAACAGCCACGTTCCTTGTGGTAAAGTTCTGTAAACACCACCTTACCATTTTCTAGATAGTAGTGCATACCCTCTATAAGATCGAAGTTATGATATTTCACAGGCACCTCCCGCATTATTATACTTGCTCATAAGTTGCTTCAAATATATCAGGCTTACAAGGATAAAATTCTCCTTTTATTCCTTTGATGATATAATCATTCAAGCTTGCTACATGAACACCTTCTAATGTTGTAATTTTAAATTGTCCATCAGCAGGGTCAATTCCCATTCCACATTCTGGAAAATTTCCTTTTGCTCCTACAAAATCATAACATTCTTGAATGTTTGTTCCATCTTCTTTTAATTGAATCGCTTCAATTACTACTGGTTTTTTTCTATACTGTGCCATTGGTTTATATTTTTACACATGTTTATAAAATACTGATTATCAAACTTGTTCTTCATCAAGTTTACATCCTTGTGAACCCATTGAACATTACCTAGAACATATCCTTTAGAGGAGTCTATTCTATCTAGGGAAGCTGTTGTAGAGGAAGCTTGGTTTGTTCTGTCTTTTGAGAAGGTTCTTGACATTATTAAAGGCATTCCTGAAAGGGCACATTTATATTCTTGTTTCTCTAAAAGTTCTAGTATCTGTTCTTTTGTGACAGCTACTTCTATCTTTCTAGCTTTTGCTCCTTCTAGTATCCTTGAGAAAAAGGTACTGCTCAGGCTTCCAACACCTTTATAATTCTTGTCACTTCTACAAGTTTCACAACAGGTGGATCTTCCTCTTCTAAGTGTATTTGCTAATACAAACTTTTCAAATCCACACTTACATCTAACATGAAACTTATACCATCTCTTATACTTTTCAACTTTTTCAGAGACAACTTCCCAATCTCCAAACTTTTCTCCTATAACTGGCTTGATTCTCATTTTAAAATATTTTGGTAGTACAGCAAATATATGTAATATTTACCATACTACCAAATTTATTTTTAAAGATGAATCTCACACTGGGCTCCACTGCATGCGCTGACTTGGCCAAAGTCTACACTATCATCAATTTCTACAACTTTTGATAAGTCTATGGTTTTCAACGTTTTAATCCTTTTCTCATACTCTTCTTGTGTAATATCTTGAAAAGGTGCTTGGATGTAACTTCCTCCATCATAGTTCAAAACCGACAAACCATTGTAATAATCTTTGTTATTCCACATCCACTCACCAACAGGTGCCCACTCTTCTGTCTTAATAGACACTGTAGCACTTACATTATGTGTATTAGCTCCATTGTTGTGACCTGCTTTAACCCATTCTGTAGAGAACTTCTTAACACGTTCTAATGTATCAAGCGCTGTCTCTGTACGTAGAATAGATCCTTCAGGAGCTGCAACAGGAATACGTACACACACTGTATCGTGTGGTCTAAGTATATCATCCTCAACTAGTTCTGGATGGTTCACCATCAAATAAGCTGCTACATCCTCGTTCTTACCAAAGCGCATAGTGCGTAGGTAATGTGGAGCATGCCATGCATGAATACCTGATGCTGTTCCAAGAACAAGACTGGTTGTACCAGAAGGTTTAATACATGTTACGCGCGCTGCCTCATTGATATTAATCTTCTCGCTAATAACAGCATTAGTTAGTTTAGCTACATGTGCTGATGCTTCTAAGCTGTATTTCAGGATTTCCCCTGACCCAATACCTGTCATTCCTATCCCAAGGAGGGCATCTTTCTGAGTGGTTCTAGACCATATAGGACGTAAATAGTGGAAGTCTGTAAATCCAGCCTGCAGGGTTCCAAAGAAAGCTGCTGCTGTAACACGGTCATTCAGGTCTTCCTGATTAACCACATCACTTACATTCACCTCACATAGGTTACAGAACTGATAAGGTCTAAGAGCAATCTCACAACATGGGTTTGTGCCCCAGTCTAGGTCATTGGTCCAATAAATACCAGGTTCTCCAGATCCAGAAGCTTCTATACGCTTCCACAATCCATCAAACTCTTCTTTACCAACCTCACCTCTGAGAAGCACAGCTGAGTTGTTAGCTCTACCACGCTGTTCGTTAGTCTCCCACCAACTACCATACTTACATGTAATCATTTCCTCATCATCATGGCTAAATAGGCTAATCATGGCAGATCTACGGATACCACCAGCTAGCACTGAGTTAGCAATATGACACATGATATCATGACACTGAAGAGGTGTTAGTTGACTACCAGGTTCTAATGGGCTCAGAATGGCATCAATATGCGCTAAGCATATCTTCAATGGCTCAGGACCAGGTGCTTTACCACCAGCTGTTACTAGTCGAGCACCTTTCTTACGAACAGCTCTAAAGTCAAACTTAGGAGTAAAACCACCCTCTAGATAGGATTTCATGAGCACCTTTACAGCGTCTGCCCATCCCATGATAGAATCCTCAATCAGATAGTTACGCACCTTTCCAGGTTTTGTAATAACTGGGAGCTGTGCAACATGCTGTTTCTGAACACTATAGCCTACACCTGTACCACCTAACAGTAAGAACATAGTCTCACTGAAGCTGTGAATGCTATCAATTGGTAGATAGCAACAGTTGTAGATCCTTGAATTGTTCACTTCAGCTGCTGGCCCAGCAAATTGAAGAGCTCTCATAGAAGGCAATACCTTCTTCTTTCTGATAAACTGTGATGTCTCTACAATTTGGTCTTCTAGTTTTGGATACTTCTTAACCATCATTTGTACATACCTGTCAACAATCTCGTCCCAGGTTTCTCTTCTCTTGAGTTCTGGGACATACTTCGCATACTTACTAAATACCGTCAATTTACTCAACGCATCCAATCCTAAATCCATAAAATTTTGTCTTTTTAAAGGGTGAAAAATAAAGGGTCGCAAATTTACTTTAATGCCCCTTAAGTTCCAAGAGAAATGGAAAATTCTAACTAACTAATTTCCTTATTAACGCACCTAGTTCTTGGTTGTTTGGATTATCCTTAACCAATCTGGTTATTTCCCTATTCATATACATAATCTTCTCAATGTACAGGGTGGCATCCATTAACTCTTGCTGAAGATGATTCATGTAATTGTCTACATTATTGTTCTCCAGAGTGGTTCCGTATTTAGCAATACCCACCTCGCTTCTACTGGTGTATTTATCAACTACCTGTTGTACTATTTTGTCTTTCATCATCTTTAACTTTTTTAATGTCAAACGTTGCATTTACATACACTTGTATCTGATCTGATGTATAATGTCTAACATGTCCTCCTTTGCACAGTGCTACGCACCACACATCGTTCTCAAACATTCCACTGTTTGTGACATACAAGGCATATCCATCCTTGTTCCCTTCTACCACCACTGGGATGGGTTTAGAAAACTCAAGCATCATGTTCTGTAACTATAATGTTTAACTTATCATGTAATATTTGAAAGGCACATTCAACAGCATTCTTTTCAGCTAGTCTTCTAGAGGGATAAAAGTCAGCACTCTTTGTTTCATCTACACTCCATGACCACAGTCCACTGCGACACATAGTGTTGATTATCACACCGTTATCATCAAACACATCAAATAACACTCTAGGATTGACATCAATAAGCTTCACCAGCTTATCGTTAGGAATTCCTTGCTCACGCATAAACTCTTTGAAATCCTTAGGAAGCTCTTGATTCTTGAATGATTCAGCCATCTTATCCATAAACCAATCCCTCACCACTTCTGTGGCAACAGGATACAAATCTAATAGTTCGTTTGTTGTCATTGTGTTACAGATTTAAGTTCTTCATGTTTTAGTTTCCACCAGTCACGCTCAAAGTTGTGCTCTGTTGGTTCATCTCTACCATTGGTCATAGCTTCCTCGTATAGAACATCATGCATAAAGCTCACCATCTCGGCAAAGTCTGTCACCTTGTCCATATCAAAACGATCTATCATCTTGTTTATCAACTCATGATTGTACATACTCTTTAAGTTTTTCAATGTTTAGAATCTCATTCTCTTCTTCAAACCCATGCCAAACTTCCTGGTCATCCTCAAACTCTACGCCTAGCTTCTCCTCCCAGAACTTGATAAGATCTTCTGTCCTATTAAAGACACGATACTGCAGGCTTATTTCATCCTTGTGCAGACCATTTTTCTTAATCTTTATCACCTTAGGAAAGAGTGCTTGAAAGGCAGTAGAAGTCTTAGAATATTTACCTGTTTTAATAAGATCGAAATCCTTGGCAAATTTAGTATCTAATTGATAAACTATAACAACATATCCTTTCTCATAATCATAGTCATCAATCAAACTCTTGGTTCTTTCATACTCACTGTCTAGAAACTCCCTGAACTTATCTAGGTCTGTAGGTTGAAAGAGCAGATAGATGCAGTTTTCATACTGCACCTCTCTGCTTCCATCCTTAACATAACCATTGATAAATCCATTATCTTTCAACGCATCTTTGGGAACTTTCAGCGTTGGCACCATAAAAATGCTAGTTATTGTCTTTTTTACTTCCATCCCATAATGTTTACTAACCCGTTACTCAAACTGTTTTCTCTGCTAATGTTCCATACATTATTCTCAAGAGCCCACTGAAGGTCAGCAATAATTGTGCCTACACCCTTATATTCTCTATTCTTGTGAGTGAAGCCTTCATATGCTGAGTCTAAATCAGCTGGATCTAGTGTATAAATCAACGGGTTATAATAGTTGGTGCTGTCACAAACAATAAACTTTGGAGGCAACACTATATAACCACTCATTTCATTATTTGTATCTCTGAAATATGCAGTTGCATAAAAATACAAAAGAGCCTGAATATACGCTCTACGATAGAGATAGTATTCTTCTAAGAAGTTCTCTACGCTCCACGTACATTTAAGGTCATACACTTGGAGTGTTCGCTCTTCGTGGTCAACAATCACCTTATCCATCATGCTCTTAAATTTCATGTCATCTATTTGATAACCTTCCACTTGGAGTTGATTGTACACAGAATAACGTGCACTACTCACCAGATTCACTACATCCTTTGTAACAGGATTGTTACGTAGCTCTTCTACGATCTTCTCAGCATTAGTTACATCTTCTGCTGTCACTACAGTGAGACCTCTAGATTTTACTGTACGCATTTCATTGTAATAAATCTCTGCGTCAGATCCTACGAACTTACCAATCACAGCTTCGTATTTAATCTTGAATCCAGACTCTACATATGCATCCTTTGATATGTCTTCAAAGTTTCTGGTAACATTACCATGATCATCTGTAGCTTCCTTGGTGAATTTATATAAAGCGTTTACAAAAGCTAGCATAAGCGCTGATGGAGCTTCTACACAAGATGACATATAGAATCTTTCATCAAAAAGTTCTGGCTCCAATAACAATGTTTCTACCACTCTACCTGTTGTAGCTGCTTGGGTGTCTTTATCCTCTACATCTTCACCCAAAATATACCTACGATAGTATTTCTTTCTATCCATGCTGAATTCTTTCAAGCTGGATGAACTGTCGAGCATGTTAGCTCTATAGACAGCTTCTGTTTTTGCTGTTCCTGTTATCATTTCTGTGTCTGTTTAAATGCTTCAATAATTGGGTTGTACATAGCTCTCACTTCCTTAGGAACACGAGCAAAGAACCATCTCACTTCTGGTGCATATTCATTACCTCTAGGATCTACACCCTGAGGGTCAATAAGCCAAAAGTAATGGCGTTCTCCATCAGACTCAATATAGCCCTCGTGCCACACCTCTACAAAGGAGTGCTCTTTGTTAATCACTATTTGATTAACCTCTTCATTTTGCTTTTCCATTCTTTTCATTTTGGGTTTTAACATTATGGCATGATTCACATAACACCTGCAGATGTTCCTTCTCACAGAACAAGCGCTCCACAAATCCTGGGAGGTCTTGTGCACAATTAAGGCTTCCTGCTGGGCAAATATGATCCACGTTAATTTTCTTTTCCTGAAACCATTTATTACAGCTGTTGCACAAATATTCATATTTCTGCCTCTTATTAGGACCTTTATAGGGCCTACGGGCTTCCATTTTGCATTCTGTTATAGGTTTCCAAAACCTGCTTTTCTGCCTGAGACCACTACGAATAAAGGACCAAAAGGCGCTTTCTGTCATAGTGCCAGCATTTCTAGGCCTAGCAACCTTTGGTTTGCTAGACCCACGTTTCTTCTTGATTGTCATATAGTTATAATAAGAGAGTGTCACAAATCTATGAAAAAATGTGACACTCTCCAAATATATTAATCAAGAGGGACGATGCGCTTGCTTATCTCGTTTTTCATCTCATCCAAAGAAGCTACAATGTTCTCTATTTCTTTTGTAGAGATGTGAGGCATGTTGAATTCATGCTTCTTACTCTCTGCTACGAAACCATCTTTTGCTTTCTCTGTTAGATCTTCAAGCTCACGAATAGCATAGCTGTCATCTAGCTGTAATGTGTCAAAGTCTAAATCATGGAGAATGGTGGTAGCTTCATCACGAGGAACAGTCATGATTGGGAGATATTCCCAGCATCTGCCCTTTGATTCGCCAATACCCACCACCTTCATAGGATTGATGAGTACCAATACAGACTGGTCACCACATCCTACATAATGAATCTCATCAGAGGTGAAATGAAGACCTTCTGCACCACAATCGTCTGTATTCCAACGACATGCTTTAGGGTCCATGTTTACAGCTCTACCTACACGGATGTCAAAAGTTTGTGTATGTGCATCTGTGAAACGATTCTCTGCTCTATTAGGAAGATCAAGATAGAGGTCTTTTAAGTTACCTAGGTTTTCACCATATTGCTCTTCACAATGTTTGTACACTGTACCAGTTCCATCACATTCTGGACACTCACAACTGTCTTCACCATCTTCTGCATAATCTTCATCATAATCATCACAAGGAACAGTTCCTGAACCATCACAATATGTACATGTCTCTAGTTCTTCAAACATAGATTTGTTTATCATTTCGTATTGACCATCTTTCAAGAACACCAAATAGTCAGATGGGTTCTTCTTCCATACAGCTTTCACCTTATTGTATGCATTAGATACAAACTGAACTAGTTCTGTAGATCCATGAAGTGTCACTACGTTCCTGAGTGCAGCAAAGAATCCCTGCTTGGTGATTTTAAAGCTATTCTTCTTGAGGAAGTTGTATAGCTTGTCTGCCACTTCAGCTCTAGGATTCAAGCAACACCACATAAAGAAGCGCTTGAGAGATTGGAACTCATCATCATTAGCCAGAGCATAGCTGTTAAAGCCATTTCTGTTTGCTATCACGAGGAACTCTTCAACCAATAGCTGTGGTAATGAGCGGTTAATGCCTACAATATACACAGAATCTCCTTCCATACGGAAGTCATCAAGCTGTGCAAGTTTTTCAATTCCTTGTCTAATGGCTCTAGCTCTAGCCACCTCTGCTTCATTTCTCTTTCTTTCAGCCACTACCTCCTGACAAGCAACAAGATTGAGGAGTTGTTCCTCTGTGGTTGCTTTACGAGCGTATTGAAAGTCATCGTTAGTAGCACCGGGCTTACTGATGATAGAACCATCATTCAGAACAATAGTGAGCATGTCATTCACCAGCTTTATGCTTTTGTAGGGTTTTAGGTCAAGTGTGCTGTGTGTACTACTTGATGTGAATGTAGGCTGAGAAGGTGATTCCCAAAATGGGGGCATCGTAAAGTTTGTAACCACGGGAGCTGGAGGATTTTCCATCTTTTCCAACTGTTTTTGTAATTCTTTCATCTTAATCTCATGCTTAAGATCTTCGATCTCTTGTTCTTTTCTGGATTTGAACCAGTTTAAACTGAAAATACTCATATGTGCTTTGTTTTAATGTGTTTTAAAAGAAGGGGATTTCTCCCCTTCTTGTTTAATCTTGTTGTACTAATTCTTCAACAGTTTCCGTTGTTAGCGTTTCCTCCAAAGGGAGGTCTTCATTGAAACGTATTTTGTAGTTCTTCCAATCTACTCTATGCTTGTGATATTTTAGTAAATCTACAAGAGCTTGAATCATAACTTTCCTTGATGTACCCTCATAAGAAGGAATCTTATCTAGTAGAGTGTTTATAAATTGGAACTTCTCACAGATGTTTATTACAGCTTTACAGTCAGAATAGATTGTTTGATCAAATGCACCAATCTCTTTAGCTTGATCAATGATGGCGTTTCTTACATCATCATCCATATTCTTAAAATACTTTCGTCTGTATTCACCCATTGCATCAATCTTATTCTGAAGATCTGTAGAGATAGATCGCAACGCTGATGAATTATTAAATATGCTTCTTTGTTCATCATAGAACTTATCAATCAGAGATGCTGTTGCTATACGTTCAAATGGTTTATTCTTTCCTTCCATAAATTTACTAAAAGGTATTAAGTTATGTAATTCTACTTTTTCTACAAGCTTGAGTTCACGTTCGCTAAGAATAGCTAGTTCCACATTCATTCCACGTGTTGCCTTGAACCATTTATCCATCTTCTCCATGTCTTCCTGCTTACCGTACACAAGGATGAACTTGTTCTGATGGAACTTGGCCATATCATAGGTGGTACTCACCCACTTACAGTCTTTTCCATCTACCCAGCGCTCTAGTTCTGTAGCTTGTTTACATATCATTTCACCTTTTAGCTTAATCCTACGAGGACCTGTAGCAACACCTGTGCCCTTGATTTGACCAGTGCTAATACGCTGCTTCTTTCTGCTATCAATAAAATCCTGAGGAACCTCCATTGTGTCAATGTTTACAAAGTTGTCTGCATAACTCTTGACGATGGTTTTAAACTCCTCGATTCTTTGTTTCCACTCACTTTTAGGATGTTGACTGAGCTGTAATATGGTGTAATAATTATCATAATCACTACGACCAAATTTAGGACGGAAAGGAAAATCCTTAACCTTCCTAACAATCAAAGCATCTGTATATGCATCAGGTTGTAAGCTCTTGATATAGTCTTTCTTCAAACCAGGAACCTTATCTCCATAATACACATACACAGTGTGAGGAAGCTTCTTGATAGATGTAGTTTGATAGTAGCGCTTGGTGTCTCTCATGGTTTTGCTGTTCACATAGAACTTAGCGTCATACTCTCCAAGGATATAATCCTGAATCTTAACTAGACGTTCCATGCTTAGCAAGTTGATTCCCTTGAGTTTAGGCGCAGCTATTGCCACTGTAGCAAACTTAGACAAAGGATGTACATCCCAATTAGATTTACCCACCTTCAAATAGCGACTGTCTGTATTGAAATAGTCAATCACCTTCTTCAAGTCTGTAGTTTCCTTTACTGTCTCATTGTATTTCTCAATGAAATAGTTAGATGCATCTCTCAACTTGTTGAGAATTACTGCCTTAGCCTCTTGTGTATATCTGATGGATTCCCTGTTTGGTGTAGGAAATATACCATCGGTCAAACTAAATCTAAGAGCCACTGGAAGACGGAGCGTATCAATGCCCAGTTTATCAAAGTCAATAGGATAATAGACATTATCCAGACACAGATGCATATAATTATTACTAGCAAGTTCCGAAAATTGGAAGAATTCATGGCGTGTAATTACAAAGTCATTATTAATACTATCTACATCAAAGTAGACACTTTCAAAATAAGCTAGCTGCTCTTTAATCTTGTTCTCAAAGCTGTGCCTATCATAATATTTGATAGGTACAATCACCTTGACACCATTAGGCTGATTTGTGGGTGTTTCATATAAAAGGTCAATAGTGTTGACATCCTCACCCTCGTACATCATATATTTGCGTTCTGTTCCATCCTTACGACAGACAAAATAGAAGCTTGATGAATACGCTAGCGGAGCTTTGAATCCTAGCCCCATCATGCCTAGTTCTGTAGTGCTGTTACGCTTTGTACTCTTACCATATTTGCTGATAATATTCTTTACGTCATCAGCATCAAGACCAATACCAAAATCCTCCACAGAGAACTCATAGTTGCTTTCTTTATTCCTGCACAGAGCAACAACAATGGGTTTATCAATCCCAGCTCTGCGGTGTGAGTCTAATGCATTTGATGCACACTCACGGATAGTAGAACCAATAGCGTCTGAATACAAATTTTTACTCAACATTTGCATCAACACCTGTGCTGATTCTAAGTCAAGGGACATACCTATAGACTCTTGCGACTCACCCTCCTGGTGAATCATTGCTTCTTTTTGTTTTTCTAAGATCATTTTACTGGGAATTTAATGCTGATTAATGCTTCTTTTGATTTTCTGTAGTTTTCTATATCTTCTTTTTCTGTAAATATGCTCTCTGGATCTGTTATCTTAACAACACGAGATCCATTTACACCTATACCATTTCCATAAATATACTCCTTATAGAACAGTTTGGAAGTAAATCCAAACTTCTCAAATCTTTGCCCATACCATGACTCGGTGTCTCTGGGTTGTCCATTCTGCCATTCTTCAAAGGCTGCAAGTTTATATCCTGGGATGGCGAATTGATAGTATTGTACAGTACCTCTACCTTGTCCACAATACCATCCGAAGGATGTGTATCCATTATTAGCCACCATGATAAAGTCTCCTATTTGAAGGTCTCCTCCATATCTTAATTTCATTAGTCTTCTCTTTTAATTAACCAAATATTTCTATGATTGAGGTCTACAAACTTCTCAACAGTGTAATTGTCTGACGCACAATATTCTTTTCTGGTCCATGTGCGTTTATTGCCACCCCAATTTGTAGTGTAAGTTGTCTCTTTAATAGCCACCTTACATTTCACTGATTTGTAATAGGTTTTACCTTGAGTTCCATAAGTTGGTTGCACCTTTTTGACTTCTACGGGTCTAATCACCTTAGCTCTGGCAACAGTTCCCTGTACAGAGTAGAGGAACTCATCCCCTATCTGTAATTGCGTTACATCAATTTCCATAAATGTTGGTTTAAAACGGTGGCTCTTCGTATAGCCACATGATTTGATAATTGTTGTTCTCTTTAAGAATCTGGCTCACTTTACCAAACACACCCTCTGTATCCCAATCTGTATTCTTGTAGCTTGCAGAAGCTGGATGTGATAGGGTGAAGGACCATGTGAATGGTGGAACATAACGTTCATACTTAGCAGCATCTTTGCCTAGGAATATAAATGGAACACCAGATGTATCGAGCACATGCTCAAATAGATACTTGGTGAACGGTTCCCATAAAGCAATGTGTGAGCCTGCCTTGTTAATTTCTGTGGTGAGTGCAGCGTTAAGCATTAGCACTCCCTGCTTAGCTAGATAGCTAACATCAGGCGTTTTGATGTATTTGAGATTGAGACCGTTGTATAGTTCTCTCTCCAGTGCACCGTAAAATTGCTCTAATGAAGGTTGCAGGGCATTTGTGATAGAACATCCCATAAGTAGACCATCTGCTACAGCCACACTATTCTTCATAGTGTGATAGGGACACATGCCTATCATAACCACTTTTAAATCATCTAGTGATGTTTCTTTAAATGCTCTGAAAACATTAGAAGAAAGAGGGGCAATCTTCTTACCCCTCTTTGCTTCCTTTTTGAGAAACTCATAGATGGCATCACACTCATTGCTTTCAATAAACGGTTTCATCTTTATATGCCAGCTCTCATGGAACTGGTCAGCGAATTTCTCCCATTTCATATTAAAATAGTTCTAATTGTTCAAGTTGCATGATTGTAGGCACAGCCTGAATCTCTGTAGGAGCTACCATAATGCCTGATTCATTCACAAAGAACGTATGGGCGTTGATATGATTTCTCATCCAAAGGGAGGGATGTACTTCCTTCATAGCATAAGTGGTGTGCTGATAAAGCTCCCATAAGCTGCCTGGTGCACCATAATCAAAAGATGGATTCTCTATCTGACCTCTGATGATGTTAAGTTGTGTGCTCTCAATGATATTCTCCTCGATAATCATTCTACCAATAAGCTCAGCTGTTGTACGCTTTGTGAGTTCAATAGCTTTCATGTTCTCACGGTCTGATTGCATCTTCTGGAATGCATCACCAGCTTGCTTGATATATTCTGTAATAGCGGTAGGAGTGAATGTTTGAATCTCTCCTACGTGCTTCTTTCTAAATGCACCATAATCACCTGATACACAACCATTAGAACAAATGAATATGCGTGTACCAATAGCAAACTTCAAGCTCATGCTCTTATCATAGCTATTCTGCCAGCCAATCTGTAATTGCATCTCGCTATCTGCTACATTAGTGATTGTATATCTACCATTAGCTACATTACCTTCTCTAGCAGCGCTGTATGTTTCTTTATCTAACTCAAACCCTGCGTGATGTATGCTTTCTAGGGTGAGATCGATTAGCTGCTGATGGCTAATAGGCTTGTATGTCTTTGTTTCCTGTGGAATTTCTGCTGTCAACAAAATATCTTTTGCTGTAACGTAGGACTTTTTAGTTTCCATTTGTTGTTAGTTTAATTGTCTTGTTAAAATAATGTTTTAAAATACCTTCAAGATTCTCAATGGATATACATTCCACCTCATCTTCTTCTGTAGTTTGTAACCATTCTGTATTCTCTTGAATAGCTTCTATAAGATCTTCAAAATTGTTTGGACGTTGCGTCATAACAGTTGTTTCTGTTTTAAATAGTTTTCAATTACTTGTATGCCGTGCTCTTTTGCTAAATCAGCCCAATCCTTAATACCTTCTGACAAATACTTACGTGGGACGTTAGCATACTCAAAATCAAACAGCTTTGTTATCATTTGACTATTCTTAACACCCACCTCATCTGCATCAAAAGAAAGGATTTGTCTATCAGAGTTGGCTTTTAGATATTCTACATTCCCATCAGAGAAGCATGCTACACCCTCATTCTGAACAGCACAGCAGCATGGAAAAACCTTTTTCATCACCATATAATCCTTCTTGCTCTTGTTTATGAAAGCTACAGAACAATTAGTGATGTCTTCCTTACCATCCATAGCGGTGATAGGAACATTATTAGGCACCCACTTGCTTTTCTTGTCTCCAAAAGGACGATATATCTTCCAGTGGCCATCATATAGATATCCAAACCTGAGGTCAGTTTCTTTAAGAGGAAACAGCTTCCTGTTTAGATAGAGCTTCTTGATGGAATAAACATTGTTAGCTCTAAGATCGTCCAAGCTTTGATAGTATTGGTTCCAATAGTCAAGTTCCTCTTGTGTGAACCTGCGTGTAACCACCTGAATCAAAGAATAGCGCTTACCTAGATCTTCTGGTTGCTTATATTCCTTCTGAATAGATTTATATCTGTCTGTAGAGTTGCCTGGTAAAAATCCTAGTCCAAAATCCTTGTCTATCATCCTCAAGACATCATCAATAGTGCTCAGGTTGAACAACATCTTTACAAACGTAAAGCAATCTCCACGTTTAGAAGTGTCCCCAAAGTCTATGAATGATAGAAAGCCCCTCTTATTGCCTATTATAAAGGATGGGTTGCTCTCCTGTCTGAATGGTGAAAGCGTAGCTTGGTTAATCTTCCAAGACTTGTCTGGCATGTAGAATCTAAATATGTCATACTCTGATATCTTCTGAAGAATAGCTTGAGGTGTGAGCCTCACTTTAATATCTCCTTGAATCATTTGTAGTCAATATACTGTTTTACTTCTTGAATATCTGAATTGGTAAGTATGTTTATCTTATTCTTAGTCTCAAAGCGCTTGTCATTTAGAAAATAGACAGCTCTGGCTAGCTCGATAAACTTATCACCAAATGATTTGTCTTTCTCTAGCTTCCTAAGTTCATCCTCCACATCCCATAATTGAGTGTTTACACCTATCAAATCCTCATATAGGCTACTTATGCTATCAATCATGATGAATGGACCCACCAAAGAAGTGAGAGATTCTATCTCATGTTGAACCTTTGAGAGCTTATCAGGGCCCACCTTGTTTCTTTTTATTTGTAGGATGGTGTATTTGTCTATCAACTCACCTACACTTACTGGGATTGTTATCATAGAATAAAAAATTAAGCCCCCATTAGATTTCTCTAACGAGGGCTATGATTGGAGGAGGGAAATTTAAAAATCATCACCGTCATCAGAGAGCACTGCATCAGATGCCACAAGGTTATCTTCTGCGTTATACTCCTTTAGATCACGAAGAACATAGAAATCACGACAGCCATACTCACCTGTCACGTTAATTACAAAACGCTCGTGTGGTTTTAAGTCTTTCAACTTCTTACCACGAAGTGCACTCTGTACTGTTGCATCATTATAGTTGATGAGGCGGAAGTTCTTCAGAGCATAAGCTGGCAAGAATGCCTTGTTATACACGCCCTGATACTCTTTGCTTTCACCATCTTTCTCTTTCATAATAACAGTGGCAAGAGCACCGATGTTTGTGCAATAAGCACCATCCACCTGACTCTTCAACTCACTAACATTACCTTTCATCAACTTCTTCCAATCAGCCTGTAGAACAGAGTCTTCCTTCATGAAGTCAAGCTTACCTAACCAGGTGCGCAAGAATTCATAAAGTTCTTCTTCTCCTACATATGCTACACGATAGTCACGTTTAGCAAACCAATCAGCCAAGTTGTTCGCATCATCAGCCCAAGCACATCTACCAATGTTATTGATATATTGTTTCTTGCTGCCATCCTTATTCTCACGCTCTTTATCCTCTAGGAAGAACGTAGTTTTAAATTTGTCACCACTCTTTACATCTTTAAGCCAAACGTCAACACGTAAATACGTATTACCATCTCTGCTCTTGCCAAGATATTCTGTGGCCTTACTTTCTGCAGGAAGCTCTATGTCTAATGCTTCCTTGTACTCTTCTGCTGTGGGATTAATGGCTACTACTTCAGCCTCAAATAATCCTACCTTTTTTGCAAACTCTTGTACCTGTTTCTGTTCTCTTTGATCGCCTTGAATCATTGCTTTGAATTTTGATTGTTAATTAATATGTGCTTTATTTATAATACTCGTCTATTGTATCTGATACAAGTTTCAGATTGTTTGGCACCTTGATTTCGGTGAACATACCATCTGGGCTTTTGGCAGGATACTTTCTAAACTTGTTGGTTACGAAATAATAGTTTGATGTACCATCTTTGGTTTCCTCTACATGTGTATACAAACAAATAGTGAGCAAACCTTCTAGTCCAATCTGACTATCAATCATCTTACCTGCGGTCTTAATCTTATATCCTATAATCTCTCCACCATCTTCTACTGTTTCAGGGTGAGTGAAATAGAACACCTTTAAATCATCACGCAATTTGCGTGCAGTTCTGAATAGATCCACCATATCTCTAGCCATGAGTGTGAACTTTGTAAATCCTGTCTCTGTGGCTTTTTCCATAAGGTTGAATCCCATGATGTAGTTGCTGTCCTCAATCACTATGTTCTTAATGTGAGGATACTCTTCTGAGATTTTACGCAGACCTCTTGTTATTTTTGGTGCATCATCAACTTCTATGTAGTTGTTTTTCTCTGTGTTGTACAGCTTGTCTGCACCTTTGAACGGAAGTTCTTTTTTCGCTACGTTAATAATGTACGTTTCTTTTGGGTCCAAATGCTTGATAGAGGTAGACTTACCTGTACCTGTAGGACCCACAATTCCAATGAGTTTACTTGACATTGTGCTTTAATTTAGTTTGTGATTTAATGTCTGTAAAGATAAGAAATCTATGTTAATTAAGCAAATTTTATCTTGCTTTTATCAAAGAATTCTAGAGCTTTTTTTAGCCAACTTGCTTCTACATCTTCTGTAGAACACACAATGTATATTTGGGCTTTCTTGTCTGGATTATCATATTCCATAGCCATACATCTGTTAATCTTTTGTGCTAGGTTTTCACCATTGCTATCAAAATAGTTGATAATCACACGGTTGAGTGGTTTGTACGTAACACCTGTGTTACCTATCTTCACCACAGCCAAATGATTACCTTCTCCTGATGCAAAGTTATCAAATATATCCTTCTCTGTCTTTTTACTGTGATAGGAAGGAATGCCTAGTTGGTCAGCTATCTTGGTGACACCACAGAACACTAATACGCGTTCCTCTTTATGTCTCTTAAGTAGTTCTCTAGTCTTGTCTAGCTTTGCAATGCTATTCTGAATAATGCGCATCCTTGCGAGTCTTAAGAACATAGTGGATTTACCTTCCCTCTCCAAGCTGTTAATCACCCAACCATAAGCTTCAAACTGAGCTTTCTCTGTTCTCTTCTTACCTTTGTAGTCATTCACACGCTTGTTATCTAGAGGAACCTTTACCACCGTGATTTCATAGTCCACAATAACACCTTCCTTAATAGCCTGCTCAATTGTGTATGTAGCTACAACACACAAGTCTAGATGCTCACAGAGTGTTTTCTCTGTCCAGCTAGACAATGTGCCTGTTAGTCCTAACACAACATCATTGTTCTTAATGAGGTCTTTGGTTGCAAACAATTGATTATCAGATAGTAGATGTATCTCATCAATTATCACCATATCATATGCTTCTTCTGCATACTTATGTAACGATAAGTGAGTGGTGTACGTAATGAAGCTACTAAGATAACCACGTGCTTCAAAGTCTGTTTGCCATGATTCCTTGATTTTATTGTCTGGATAGGCAATAAGTATGCTTTTAGGCTTCAGCTTTTCTAAAATGTTGATGGTGGTATATATTTTACCAAACCTGGGACACAGGTTGAGAATACCAAACTTACCAGCATTTATCCAAGCATCAGCAAATTCCTGCTGTCGTTTATCTCTTAATGTCATAGTAGTTTTATAATATGTCCATGCTTATCTAATAGCTCAACCACTTCATATTTTGCGTCCAATTCCTCTATTATACCATCTAGTATATCACGAGGATTGCGCCACATAGCTAGAAATGTAAGCATCTCTTGAGCAGACATGAGCCTGCCGTGTTTAGCAGGATCATGTCTTTCTCTGTACCTATCATATATCAGTATAGTAGGATTGTTCTTCCTTATCGTTAGATACTCGTTTCTTGTCATTGAAAAAGATTGACATACTCCAGAAAAGCCACTCTAGATTAACAACAGTGTATCTGTTATTAATATCAGGGCTCCTGAGTATTGTTATGGTTGGTAATAGAATAATCTGCCAAAATGTTTCTTCCTTACAGGGAACTGTAGAGAAGGTTTTAATACTCATCATAGTTGTTTGTTTATACTTTTATTTACTAAATCTGCCACTTTTTGTATGACTCCCATAATAAAAAGTCCTATATAGGCTATTATCCCAATGGTGAAGAAAGCTATTTTCATCTTCCATTCATGTACTTTAGGATTAATCTTCCTACTACTCTTCTTACTATTTCCCATACAATGATTGTTATTATTATCGTTTTCATATCTATTTTCCTAAGAAGAACGTCTTGTTTATTACAGACTCATAATCTGAATCAGTCATGTCTTTACGCTTCTTCAGTTCTTTGAACATACCAATCTGGCCCATAAAGCCTAAACCAATACGCACATCATCTTCTCCATAGCTATTCTTAATTAGCCTAAGGTTTCTGAAATACTTGGCTCCAAATTCATCCTTTAGCTTATCAAGAGCATAACCACTAGGGTCAGCCACCTTGTAACGCATAGGATCAAATAGAGCTAATACAACATCAGCATCGTTTTGTGTCTGTGAACTCTCTGCAAAGTCTTCTAGCTGAGGTTCAACATCACCATTCTTTATCCTGATAGGATTGCTAATGTCACGGTTGAACTGACTCACAACAACAGGCGTATACCCATAAAAGTCACGAGCATATCTGAGCTCATCTGACATTTTATCAATAGCCTGCTTCTTGGTAGTCTGGTCCTTTGTGGTCTTCAATAGACCAATGTGATCAATAATAACAATGGTTATCTCGTTATCATTGTTAGGGAAATAGCGCTTGTTAAATTCATCCACTTGTTCAATGCGCCCATTTTGCAAAGCGTGCGCCTTTAATTCTTTGGCTACACCCACAGCATTCTCTGGACCATCAATAATAGTGATGACATCATTCATCTGATTCATGTAATCCTCATACATCAAGAACAGATCGTGCTCATCCTTGGTCATCTTCTCATTCCAACCAAGCAACTTGCTAACAGGAACAATCATAGCATGATCTAGAAAGATCTTTCTAGAGACCCATTTAGCTAGTTTGTATGTACGAGAGCGCTCCATTGAACGATATATGATGCGTAGCTTAATATTTGGGGCTTTCTGCATGATATACCAGTCAAATGGATTCAAAACAAATGCATCATCTATGAAGGATGTCTTACCAGAACCTGTTAAGCCACCCACAAGAAAGTACATGCTCTTACGGATACCAATGTACCTATTAAGTCTATCAAAACCCATAGGTATCCCATTATTCCTCCCTGTCAAGCCAAGCTCAACCTCGTGTTTTAATAGTTCAAAACTCATAATGCTTCTATTTCTTTTTTAACTTCTTGCCAATACTCCACTTGGCTATCACCAATGCACCACTTTACAGCGGCTAATATTTCATCTACTGCTATTAATGCAGCTGCTTTAGCAATTTCTTTCACCTCATCCATAGGTAACTTATGACCTATTTTACTGAGGATAGTGAGTGAGTGTAAGCTAACTAAATGTTTTGCTTTCTCTTGTTGTGTCATATGTCAGTTCCTCCAACGGGTTTATCAGTTTCTTCAACCTTACCACCCTCTTTAATTAGTTCAATAAATGGCTCAAAGCTTCGTTGATTCAAATAGGTGAAACTATTCTGCATGAAGCTAAGTCTGTTTGTACCAGTCTTAACAGAGTTCTCTTTCTTCTGAAGGACATCAAACTCCAGCGCTTCTATTAGTTGAGCTGCTGTATATTCTCCCTCAAGAAGAATCTTATCAAACTTGAGTCTGCACTCATCTTTGTTCTGTCTAAGACCTCTGTTTCCTGTAAACTTCTTACCCTTATGGGCAAATGTATCAGTGCCTGGATATGCTTTCCACCATTCTTCAAACTCTGTAGTGGCAGGCTTACGCTTAACAATCTTTGTTTCTTCTTTACTTTCTATAAACTTGAGGAGCTCTTTTCCTTCCGTCGTTATCTTCTCATCACTAGTGGATATGAGTCCCTTTCTAATTAAAGTTTGATAGAGTGCAGCAATCTTCATGCTTCTTTCGCAGAGAGGCTGAACATCCATCTGCAGCTCTATCAACTTTAGAAGATAAATAACGTCCAAGGAATAGCTCTTCTTAATGAGCTCTTCAAAATGGTAGGGCGTTATCTTTAAGTTCATCTGGTTGGGGGTGTTTTGTCTGATAAATCACTGTAATCCGTGCAGGAAGTCTATTCTCTTCCTCTATAATTTCCTGCATGATATCTTCCTGTGTTCTAATTAGGTCAGCCTGCAAATATACGGATTCTTTCAGGTATTCCCGCTCAAAATCTTCAGAAAAATTAGCAACTTGCCCATCCATAAAATTCCCATTCGCCTTCTTGTTCATTTGATGATTTTTTGTATGTGATTTTTGCCACTAACTTGTTACCTTTATCAAGGCACTTTTCCATCACAATGTTTGTGGTGCGTTGGTGTTTTTCGGTGTAATCTCTTGCTTTCTTAACAGCTTCACCTTTTGTAGTGCATGAAGCAATCATTTGATCTTCACTGTTGTACACTACATATTTAAGTATCCATTTCTTGGTGCCAGGTGTTACAATATGATCCACCTGTGTCTTAATCTTGTTAGTATTAAGCTTTGGTTCTCTGATACATATGCATTCAGCACCTTGATGTTTAGTGAGCTCGTCTAAGCGCTTCTCTATGAAGTTATACTTAGGAAGGCCACTTGACATATACTTTTTAGTAGCGTCTCTAAATCCTGGTGTAGCATTAATGGCACCACTATATCCTTGTTGATGTCCATATTCATCATCAGCATCTTCCACTGCTCTTCTATATGCTTCTTCTGCAGATCTTCCTCTGCTTCTCACTGTAAATGATTGTGCTCCCATAAATTGTTGATTTTAAAATGTTTCATTTGGGTAATGATCATCATCGTGCCAACATGTAGTTGTTGGGTCATCTATTTCTTCTTTGTCTTTGATGAGAGGTGCTCTATGCATCTCATAGCATAGCCAGGCGCTAGATATTAGCGCAATAGGGATGATAATAAATAACATGGGTTAGTCTTTTATGCGAAGGCCATATCCCAGATCGAACCACTGGAATGTTTGCTCAGCCTTGCCTTTGTTGAATTTAAATACCTTCCTCAGGAGAGGAATTGCATAAGACTTAAATAGTTCGTGCTGTTTACTAGTCATGGTCCATTGATGATACCAATCTTCTAGTTGTTGAGCTTCTTCAATAGTTTTACCAATCATATTGAGTTGATACTCAATTAAATGTGTTTGTATATTGGTTCTATTGATAGTCACCTTAGGCTGTGGAAAGAATCTATTGAGCTTTATCTGCTCTAGGAATTCAGTTTTATCCCACACCTCAACGTGTGGACGCTCTTCAATGAAAGACAGCTTAACAATGTCCCCTTTGATATAACTAATAAAACAAGGAGTACCAATGTAGTCCTTGAACTTGTCTCCTTTCTTGATGTTCATACTAGAATAAACTTAGTTGGTTAGGATTTACCACCACCTTACGTTTCCTGCCTTCAGAACTAATCTTGTAGATTATTTTCTCAGCACGCTCGATGTAATAATCATAATTGATGTTATCCAGAGGATGGTCTTTGCTCAGGTTATTGCACACTGTGGCCAGCCACTCACCAGCTTCCACTTGGGAAACAGCTGCAGCACCACTCTGACTGTCCTCATTCTTAACCTTTAAAAGCTTTTCTCCTGTATTTGAGATGTAATAACGAATCAGCTTATTGTATATAGTCTTCTCACCTGTGGATCTATCTATGCCTTCATAATGGAAATCCTTGCTAGCTTTCTGCCTTAGGCAGAAGTCAAAGATATTACTATGAGTCCTAATAGTAGTGTCAACAGGTATATTATGAAGAAAATATTGTTCAAGAGCCAAAGGTATAACTCTTCCTGATTTGTTCTTATGAAGCTCGAAATCCGTGAGAAAATCGCCTTTCTTCTTAACTTCTCCATCTGTTTTTATCGCAAGATAATCATTTACTGTGGAAAATACAATCTTTTGATAGTCAGTACGTTCTAGCTCATATTTAGTGAGCTCTGCCCACCAGGCATTAATCTCATGCATCTTATCTATGTAACATTTCTTTATCATAATTGTTACACCATCTGTATTAGCAGATATAACATGTATACCAGCTAGTTCATACGCCTCAATAAGCATCATAAGACTGAGTTCGCCTGTAATAGTGGTGAACATAGTGAGCTGTCTATCATAGATCCAGTTTTGCATGTCACTGCTCTTACCATAAACAGAGTTTACAGCAAGCTTCAGTGCTCCTACAATACCTTTAATCTTCTTATCCTTCTTAGCTAAAGGCTTGAGTTCCAATCGTTTCTCAAACATGGCTTGATAGCCTCTGAGAAACTCTTTACCCAAGTGTTGTGGATATCGCCCATTGTTAATAATGATAGCCGGATAGTAACTAGATACATCCCAATCTACTATTTCATGCTCATCATCAGCCTCAAATATCTTTGGGCTATTCTCTGTGTGCAATCCACCCTTCATAAAGGAATAGACATTGTTGTAGAAATGTAACTCCTCTTTAAAGTCATCCTGCAAGCCTAGATTCAACCTCTTAATCTTCTTGAGGAAGTCTTGTAGCTCTTTGGTTTGAAACTCTACATATGGTGCTATACAGTTCTTTACAGCAATAGTCTTTCTGAAATACCCTTTCTTGGGAAGTTCTTTGTATTCTATTCCCTTCTCTTGACAGTAGTATTTCTTAATCATCTCATCCCCAATCTTACTATCTGAATAGTTAAGACATGGTATACCAAACTCAGCTTCAATATCTTGTCTAAGCTCAATCTGGTTGTTTCCCTTGTATAATGGATGATTAGTGTCACCAATAGTGACTAGATAAAACTGATAAGTGGCCCAAACATCATTCAGACAGTATTCTGTTGTCTTAATGATATCATCGTTCGTGAATCCTACCTTATCATGAGGAATAGGCATCTCTTCAATATTCTCAAGATCCATTTCAAACTCCAACCTCTTTAAACTAACGCGTCTATTCTTGTTGTCAAAGTGGTGTATTCTGAAAAGATCAATCTGTTTGAGAGATAGGTCATATTCTCTGTATTCAGGGAATACATCATGATTTGCATCATCAATAACATCTGTGGCCTTCTGATGGATTCTAGCTGTAATTTCTAGACTAGAAAGCTCATGCCAGTCATGGTGACTGCGTATCACCCATTCTATCACCTGAGAGTCAAAGCGCAAGTTATTGTAGCCCACCCAATAATAGTCTCTGTGCTGCTCTGTGAAGTTAATGAATGCATCTAAACCGTTCTGGTCTTTATTCACTCTGAACACTCTATATGGTTCTTGAGGAATAAGACACACGACCAAGAAATATTCTTTAAGCGTTTCTATGTCATAGATAATTACCTTGTCCATTAGTCATCTGTTTTCCAATAGTGAGTGCATTCTTTCTTCTCCTCATTGTAGGGAGTATTGACAAAATAGGATTGTCTGTATTCATTAGGAACGGCTGTATATCTATAACAGGTTTCCTTCAGAGGACAATCTTTGCCTTCGCACATTGTTATGTCTGGCATACTATTTCTTTTTAGCGGCTTTCTTTCTAGTCTTTACAAATGGCTCTTTGCTTTTAACCCCGTCCATTTGTTTTGGATTACTTTTCTTTTTTGCAGCCTTTTTCTCTTTCATCTCGTGTTCAGTGATAATTAGCTGAATAGCTACTGCCATCATCTCACGAAATTTATTATCCTCATGATCAGTATCCATTAAACAAGCAAAAGCTGCTATCATTTCATTCATATCACCCTTTGTCTTCACTGTACACTGTTCCTTATTATTACATATAATAGTGAGGCGTGCTGTTTCTTTTACATCTTTTTTTTCTGGCATTTGATTAATTTTAAAAGCCCACCCCTGATATGAGGTGGGCTCAAATTTACTTAAATTTACGCAAGCGAACAACTTTTTTGTAATCATCCGAAGGACAATAATACATCTTGTTATTCTCTAAGATTAACCTATCAGTTTTCTTACGCCTGAATATGGCTTCTATGAGTTTGTTGACATTTGGATTGTCACAATCATCAGAATAAACTAATGGTCTTATTGGGCTCCATGAGGAGCGGTAAACGAGGGTTGCTGCCATAGTGTGTATGCTTTATATGTGATTAGAAATAAATACGAATATGGTCATCGTACATCACCACCTTTTTAGCTGATAATGATTCAGTTGGTGTTGGTGCAGGTGTAGTTTTTGTTCTACGTTGCTTTGGACCAGCCCAATCAGCAATCTTTTTTGTGCGTTTAGCCACACTGTACAATTTACTACGTAACTTATTCTCTGTTACATTGTACGTTGGAGCTAATCTTTCTGCTAGCATTGTAATAGGTTCTCCTGTACGAATCACCTCTTTCATTTCTTTGATTTGTGCTTCTGTGAAGATTGTTTTCCTTGACATGTGCTTTAATTTTTATTTTGATTTAATTGGTTACCAGATTTCAAACCCTTCGCATGTACGAAGGAAGCTTATAAATTCTTTGATGTGATCTAATGATGTAGAATGAGTTGAATAAGCAATTGTGCCATCCTTCATAACAACAGGGCCTGATAGCACTGTTCCAATAGGATAGGTTTTGTTAAGTTCTTCCTCTTCATAAAGAAATCTACCATCAGCGGTAGACCAAGAACCTAAACACAAAAAGATTCTATCATTCTCCTCTGTGAGCTCTGTATTCTTTAAATGAGCTTCTAATGCATCAGCTAGTTTATTGCAATCCTCTTGCGTTTCTAAGCCTCTGCCATCATTTGATCCCCAATACTGTGTATTGAAATTGAGACCATTACTATCAATAACAGTTTCACATAAAGCATGTATTGGCCTCCAAGACCAACAATTAGCTCTGAAATAGGCATCAGGATTTCCTTTGCCACATACATCCATTCCCATATTAATGCGTTTTGTTTAATGAATTCATTGTCCAGTTTTCCATCATTTGGTTTGCTTTCACAATACCATCTCTGTTTACATACAGCCTACCAACGTTAAGCTGGTGCATCCAAGATTGAAATTCAGGATCTTGTTGTGTGATTGCTCGTTCTTGTTCGATTTCTTGTAATCGTTCGTAAGAAATGTTTTCTAGTACCATGTTATTCAGTTTCGTTAGAAATAATATCATTATACATAGAAGCTTCCTTTGGATAGCGCTTAGCAAATAGCTCAAATGCCACTTTAAAGCGGTTTAATTCTATCTGACAAGGATAGTTCTCTGTGTTTAATGAATCTGCTAAATTAATAAGAGAATCAATGATTTTCCCTCTTTGAATGTCACCACCTGTGTAAAACTCAATTTTAGGTTCATTTCGTAGCTTAGCTAGTTCTCTTTGTTGGAAATAACAAATAATAAGGAGTGCAAATGCTGCACCCATAGCAACGTGACCCTGATTAATTTTCATATGCTTTAATTTAAGAAGTCTTCACCCTTGTAATCAGGATGATTTGTGTTCATATAGTCTATTCCTCTAATCCATAGGATGGATAAGACCACTGCTACACTAATAGATATTATAATTGCCATATAATGTTGTTTAACTGTCATCATCCTCATCACCTTCATCCTCTTCTTCAACAGGATAGATTTCACCATCTCCATTGCATATAAGACATGCTACATCTGGTGTATCACCATATCCTGACCCATTACATGCACCACATAACCAAGGACCCTCTTCATCATCTTCCTCTTCATCATCCTCATTATCGTACAGTCCAGGTAGGCACATGGTTATCTTGTCAGCATATAAAATAGGATTTAACTCTTCCTCATGGGCAAAGTCCCACTCATCTATCTCTACATCCACATACCCATCAAATTCTGTGAGGATAAAATTAACATCAGCGAGCTCTATGTCTCTGAGCTCATCAATATGGTCACCCTCATCCCACCACCCAATCTCGTGTGGTTCTGCTACCACCTGCTCATCATATATTAAATATGGCTCAACAGGTGCACCATTCTTGACAACAAACTCTTCTAATGTCTCACGAGGATGTTTGTCAATCGCCCACACCTCTGAATATTCTTTTCTGGTACCTGGATTTATCTTGGTGATAAACCACATACCAATTTCAAGCTGCTTAGGCATATAGCTCTTAAGCACAAGTTCCACTGTGTAGTACATCATTTCTTATTTTCTAAGTATTTCTTAATATCAGCCTCTTTGAATGTGCGTTTCTGTGGACTAGCAGCACCCATTGGATCTTGTGTATTATCTACACGAACACAACTGTATATACCTTGTCCAAGATCAGTCACCACCTTCCAGCTCTGATATAAAGAGCCACCAGATGTACCAGCTTCATACCTTTCAATGTGCTTTCTAAAAGTTGTTCCTACCATAAATAATTGATTTACAATTTGTTGTGTTAATAATCTGCATGAATTTTACCAAAAACTTCATGCACTTGCTTCCGTGTTTGGACGTGTTTTAGTTCCTGATTTGGCCGTTTATCGCTCATTTATGCCTTACCAAAACCCATTTATCGCTCATATGTGAGCGATAATGTCCTTTATAACGAACAAAAATGAGCTATAATATGCATTTTAACGGACATTATACGTTTTTGCATGCAAATAAGCAATATATTTCTCTTTTGTATGTTTTGGCGTATAAAATTACAACGAAAACACCTAAATGAGCAATATATTTCCAATTTACGTACATAAAAAAAGGAACAGTCCATATTTCAGGACTGCTCCAGAGCTACAACTAGTAACCCAACCCTTCGAGTTCATATGCACTAGCCTCAACTATAACAAGACCGTGAGAAACTGTGTACATAAATATGATTTGCATGTGATTGGCAAGCTTTTGAAATAGCTTGAACTCTGTGGGCGTGAATGTTAATCTTTTCATTTGATTTGTATTGAAGGGATGAATAAACTATTTAAGGCCTATTAGCTTTACGAACAACCTGTTCCCAAGTCATCCTACCTTTACAGCCATAGCCTGTTGTACGACAGCTTTGCAACATAAATATAGCAATAGCTGCTGTAACAAACAAAATTGTTGAAGAGCTCCTGTTCTTCTTTTTCTTGAAGAGAGCCCTAAATGGATAACCCATTGTTTCTGCAAAGTCTCTGTATAACTGACGTACAGGACTGAAATCAAACTCCCACAGGCAATATATAGCCATGAATGGGACAATAATAATGAACGCTACTACCATGAGTAGAATACGAAGAATGTGCTTCATATGATTTGTATTTAATTGATGAATTAATAAGAAAAAAGAGGGAACAGCATAGAAATGCATCCCCGTGTACTTGCTTGCCATTAATATATTTACTATCTATTGTCCTCTATAATAAGACTATCTAATGCAGGAACAGCTGAACAAGCTAATGAGCCAACATACCTATTCCCATCATATATACGAATAGAATCACAGTCTATTGACATTTGATATCCCGTTTGCCTAGGACAAGAACTAATTGTACAACCAACAACAGTGGTTATAAGAAGGAGTAATGTAATCTTCCTCATGTGTTTTTTATTTAATGTGTTTGTAAAACCCCTCTGTACTCAGATGCTATAACAGTTTACATCGAACATATTCTGCCCTCCTCTAGTTACAACATCTGTCAGCCCTTGGGAAACTGAAATGGTACATTATACATAAATCTCTATCCTGTGCATAATATCATACGATGTAACAAAGTAAACTATATCTTTAATCTCCCTTGTAACAATATTATCATTATGCCAGAAACATATACTTTCTCCTATCCTAGGAACAAAGTGTATTTCTTTAATAGATGCAAACATGTCTGCACCTTTAATCATTACTGTCATATGATTGTTATTTAATGCTATATTATTGTTCTAGACTACACAATCAGTGCATCTATGTAAAGACCCCTATAACCCCTAATGGGTTACACACCATCTCTCTAACTCACAGAAAATCAATCACTTATGTACCCACCCCTTGCAATGATTCATCATTTCCCACCCTTATATATAAGGAAGAGAAGGAAGTGCTCTCAATTAAGAGAACACTTCCTAATAATGTTACGTTAATGAATTAGCAAGGATGCTATCAAGTGCTTGTTCGCTGAGGTTAGCTGTACTCACCTTTGCACGAACGTGCTGTTGAACAGCAATCTCAATGTCTGCACCAATAGTACGCTCTTCAATTGCACAAGCTTGTAGTTCTTCCAAGTTAGCGAACACGCTCAATGCGCTTTCACGAGTAACTTGTACTGGCTTACCGTCTTCACCAATTGCAGGATTACCATCTTGGTCAAGCTGACCAATCATTGTGCTGTCAACAACAGCATAGAATGGGAACTTAACAGTATCGTTAGGTGCATAGCCTAACTCCGCCATTTGGTTCTTGTGGATGAAGAAACTTTTGCCATAAGCTGTCTTTGCAGTGAAGTTACCTTTTGCTGACCAAACGCCTGATTTAACACGTAGTTCTTGTGCCATAATAATTCGACAGTTTTTTACAAGGTGTCTCCTTGTTAGTTAATGCACGGGGGGTGGCTCCCACGCGCACTCTGCCCCCGGGTCCTTGGTATGGAGTACCCTCCCCCCTCATGGACAGGGGGGATTTTTCACGTGGAACAAATTAGGGGGGGATGAAAGTAAAGGGGTAGCTTGACTTTAGTTTACATATTGTAAAGCTATAGGTTTACAAAAAAATAAATTTGGTGGTTATATGGAGGAGGTTGTACCTTTGGGGTGGAGGGTGGGTTAGGAATATATGCTTCCTACAGACAGTAAGTCAATGAATGGGGAAGATGTGGTGGAAAAAATAGCATAATATAGCAATAGGTTAAAAGATTGTATTTGAATATGTTAGAATTACTTCCTATCTTTGTAACAACTATATGACGGTGATATTACAAAAACTGAAGAAAGAAGAAGCTGACAGCTATAAGGTAGCTGAAAGGTATTATACTATTCTTTCTGCAGTGAATGATCTTAGGTTGACACAAAGGGAAGTGCAGCTTCTTGCTTTTACAGCTATTAGGGGAAACATCTCCTATGCTAATATAAGGAAGGATTTCTGTGACACCTATGGCACCACCAATCCGTCCATAAATAACATCATTTCCAGGCTGAAGAAGATGGGGGTTTTGGTGAAGGATGGGACAAAGGTGAAGGTGAATCCCAAGATAGTATTAAACTTTGAAAATGACGTCACCCTTGAAATCAGACTTGTTCACGGACAATAAGCCCGTAAGCCTGTCTGTCAAAGACTGGATTATTAGGAAGCTGGCTCCCAAGATGCTCATTAGTGAGAAGACCATTGAGGCTGTCATTAACCATCAGTTTCAAGAGGCCAACCAAGCGTTGACGAAACATAAGAGCTTGGAGATCAGTGGATTTGGGAAGTTCTTCTTCAATGACGGGAAGGCAACAAGGCAAATGGAGAAATACGAAAGCCAGGTGGTCCTGTTCACAAAGAAGCTGGAGGACGTTAGCCTAACAGAGCAGAAGAGGAAGTCGTACGAGCTTAAGCTTCAGATAGCCTTGGATGGCATAAGAGATTTAAAACCAAGAATGTATGCTTTCACAGATTTACGAGGGGTGGAGGAACAACCTCATCCCCCCAGACAAGTTGAAGACAGCGATATTAGAGACGAGCAATAAAAGAATAAGCATTTGTAAGCAGTGTGAATTCCACTCAGCTAACAGAAAGAATTACAAAACCATCCGTCTTGACGCTCATTGCACCCATTGTGGATGCACATTGTCTGCTAAAACCAAATGTCTTTCATGTGCCTGTCCGTTAGAGAAATGGATGGCAGAGGTTACGCAAGAACAAGAAGAGCAAATCAAAAAAGATGGAAAATAACGAGGTGATTTTCAAAAAGATTCCGTTGAAGGTGTTTTTAGACATTCTTCACGATGCATGGGAAAAGGGAGCAGACTATGTTGACATAGTGGGTGTCCCTGATGAAGTGCAGGATAATATAGCTGTAGCCATTCGTGAGGAATACATGAATGTCAATCCAGAGGATGAGTTTGAAATAGACATAGAGTTAGAACATCCTGACGACAACAAAGATTTATCAGACGAAGACTTAAACCAATTAATATGAATCCAGTAGTAGAAGCGTGGATAGTTATTGAAAAATTAGCAGCCTTGATTGCTACACCTGAAGTAAGCCCAGAGGTGAAAAAACTGGCTAATGACGAGATTGAGAAACTTCTCAGTTCTGTGATTCAGCCCAGCCTCACCAAGTTTACAGCAGCGAGCTCAGGGATCTTGCTCTAAATGACAGATATGGGAAGACCCAACGATTATTACAGAGTGCTTGCACTTTTCCAGCAATTACATATATCCTACCCTAACTACAATATGGGTAGACACATAGCCACTGCGCTAGATGAATATGGGGATGTGTGGGGACTTAGTGATAAAGAGATACTTTTTGCTCTTGAGAAGTATAAATCAGAGCTTGACATGGACGTTCCTCACACAGATGAGAGCGAAATTGATCAGATTATAAAGGAGGGGATGAATCTGGAGAATATTCTAAAAGAAGAAGATGGCGAAGATTATTAAGAAAACTACATACATTAATACAGAGCTTGAATGGGCTGAACAACAGCTCACATCATGGAAAGCTTATGTGGATGCAAATCCCCTGCATGAACTAAAAGACAGGATTGAGTGGAAACCTACAGCCAAAGGAGGAATGCTTCCTATGGTGATAGCTTCCATCGAGGCACAGGGTAAGTTCATACAAGAAACCATGAAAAATTACTTAGCACTTCTAGAGGTGGTGGAAAAACTACGTGAGAAGGAAGAAGCTAAAGTGGAAATCAGAGGCAGTGGAGAACTATCTACCATGGCTGAAGACTTCCTAAAAAGCAGACGATGAATGAGCTTATAAGTATAGATTACAAAGACTGGTTCATTAATCAGGGAAGACTCCCTGACCGTGAGTCAGCTGAGTATAAGTCATTCTTTGACTTTCATAAAGAGTTATGTCTAAATGGATGCATGATGAATGGGACATACATCAACCCATTCCTCTATTGGCATCTAAATGTGTGGCACACAGAGGTGGATGTTATTGATGAAAGAGGACGCATCTACCAGAAATATGCCAACCCCCTGTTACGTGATAATGAATGGATTGTGACAAATGAGATTGACAGGGCACAACAAGAAAAAAAGGGCTTGGTGATACTAGGAATACGACGTTTTGCCAAGTCTGTTTTAGAGGCTTCTTACATAGGGTGGGGCGCAACATTTGATGAAAACTCCCAGAATGTGATCGCTGGGTTGAACGCCCCCGACATAAAGCTGATCACAGATAAGCTGGACAAGGGCCTTAACTTCTTACCTGAAGCATGGCGATGGCAGAGAGTTGAGGATAATTGGAAAAACCAAGTCACTCTAGGTATCAAGACTCGTGGAGGAGAACGTATACCGTTCTCTCAAATCCTCATCCGTAACTTGGATGAAGGTAATAATGAAGAAGCAATTGCAGGTACCAAGCCTCGTAAATTAATTATTGACGAGATTGGTAAGGGCAACTTCCTCAGAGGTTTCCAGGCAGCTGTGCCTGGTTTCACCACTCCGTATGGATGGGGATGTTCTCCTCTCCTGACAGGAACAGGTGGTGATATGAAGAAATTCATGGACGCTAAGTCCTTGATGTTTGACGCAGACAACTTTAACTTCCTTGCTTATAACAATGAAAAAGATGAGAGACGTGTTCATGGCTTGTTTATTTCGTATAAGTATAGAATGGAAGCTAAGGAAGAAAGTACGTTGGGTGCGTTTCTTCAACAACCTGAAGGAAGCGATCTTCATAATGTCAAGATGCTTGTAAGCAATGAAGAGAAAGCCCTTGAAATAACTACAGCCAACCTTGAACGTCTGAAGAAAGCAGGAGATAGAGTGGCTTATCTAAAAGAAAAGATGTACTACCCACTTGAAGTGGATGACATCTTCCTGAATGAGGACACAAATATATTTGATATAGAGGCAGCTAAACGTCAAAAGGGTAGACTGCTTAACCAGGGGCGTACAGGCACTCCTGTAGTTCTGTTTCATGACGGAGAGAAAATCAGTCACGAGTTTACAGACAAACAGCCTATAACCAACTTCCCTCTAAAGAATAGCGATCTAAAGGATGCTCCTGTTATCATATATGAGTTTCCTATTGAAAGTCCTCCATATGGATTGTATGTAGCTGGGGTCGATCCCTACAGACAGGGACAAGCTGCCTATTCTACATCATTAGGATCTGTGTATGTTTATAAGAGAATGCACGACATAACTGGTGAGAAATATCAAGATATGTTCGTAGCTTCGTATTGTGCAAGACCTGATAAGAAAGACACCTGGGAAGAACAGGCTAGACTTCTCATCAAATATTACAATGCACGTACGCTCTGTGAGAATGATGACATCTCGTTCATAGAATATATGAAAGCAAAAGGAGATGCACACTACCTTGAGAAACAACCTGATTGGTTGAAAGAGGTGGTGCCTGGTACAACAGTGAAGCGTGATTATGGTGTACACAGAAGCTCTGAGAAGATAAGAGACTATCTGCACAACTGCCTCAAGAAGTATATGGAGGAAGTGATATACACCGAGAAGGATGAAGATGGTAACATCATCAAAGAGGTGCAGGGAGTGTCAAAGATATTTGATCCTGTGTTGCTAGAAGAGATAATTCAGTTTAACGATCAGGGTAACTTTGACCGTATCATTGCTGCAGAACTCGCTATAGCTCAGGCTCTTAAGATGGATCCTGTACTTGGTAAAGTGGGTGGTTCATCTGATCCAAGAGTGAGTGCAATATTCAAACCCAATAAGAAGAACGTTCTGTTTACAGAGTCTCGTGGGTTATTTAATAAAGTGAAAAAAAGTAAACTTTTTATATAATGGCTATCATTAGATATACGAAAGATGCTACAATTAGATATGCCTATCTAAATATATTCCCTGACCAGTTTAAGACGGACAAGGAAAAGCAAGACGAAAGTTGGATAAAGAACACCATGGACTACTTTGCAAACAAGGCTTACGCTGAGTATGTAAAGAACCGTGACACCTTTGTCAAAAACTACGATTTAATAAAAGGCATCTTGAGGATGGAAGACTTCTATCAAGAGCCTACAGTGAAGAGCTTTACAGATATGATGACAGCTGATCTTCAGCTTCCTGCATATGTAAAGATGTATTCCATCATGACCACTCCTGTGAATGAGTTGGTTGGTGAGATTAGCAAACGCCCTGATACATTCAGGGTGAAGGCATTTGATGATGACAGTAAATCTGAAGAGCTTGAGTTTAAGACACAAATCCTTCAGCAGTATGTTCTAGGAAAAGCAAAAGAGCAAATCCTAGCAAATGCTGCCATGCAAGGGGAAGAGTTGTCTGACGAAGAGGTTCAAGAAATGACTATGGATGAAGTGCAAGACACTTTGGATAGTTATACATCTGTAGCTGAGAAATGGGCTAATCACGTTTTAACATGTCAAAAAGCTGAATTCAATCTTAAGGAAAAAAGTGAAGATGCATTTCGCGATATGCTAATTTCTGGGAGAGAGTTCTATCACATATATGAAGACAACTCTAAGCTTGGTTTTAACATCGAAGTGGCTAACCCAAAAAACACTTGGTTTCTTACAACTCCTGATAGAAAGTATATTTCTGACCCTACTGGTAGAGCACAGGGTGCTTATGCCGCTGGTACAGTACAAGTTATGGAACTTTCAGAAATCATTGAAAGTATTCCTGATCTCACCAAAGAGGAGATTGATCACTTACGTTCATCTCTTCAAGATTATGGATTAATCAATGTACGTGAATCTAACCTAGGTAATCCTAATGCTATTCCTGGTATTGATTCAGTACAATATGATACATTTGACCCTCTTGTTCTTCAGACACGTATGATTATTGAATCAGAGATGAAGGAGAACAATGACGGACTAAAAGACTTCTTAGGACTTACATCTAATGTGTCTTCATTTGGATACAAGTATGTTGTTGTTCGTTGCTATTGGTTAAGTAAGAAGAAGATTGGTAAACTCATTTATATAGATGAGCTTGGTAATGAACAGTCTGTTCTTGTGGATGAAAGTTACAAGAGTGGAACCATGCCAACACAACAATCATTAGAATGGGGATGGATTAACCAGTGGTATCAGGGTACAAAGATTGGACCTGACATCTATCACGTTAAACCTTATAAGCTTCTCAACTATTGTCCTATTATTGGTACAACTTTTGAGGTGAAGAATACAGAGTCTAAGTCTCTGGTAGATTTGATGAAGCCTTTCCAGGTGTTATACAACGTATGTATGAACCAGCTTTACAAACTCCTTGAGAAGGAAGTGGGTAAGGTGTATTTGACATCCATCAGACACATTCCTATTCCTAAGGATGGTGATGCTCAAGATGCATTAGACATCTGGGAAATGGAGGCAAGGAACAGAGGGGTTATGTTTATTGACGATTCTCCTGAGAACCTGAAGAGTCCTTCTAGCTTCAACCAATTTAGAGATATTGACCTCACGCGTACACAGGAGATACAATCTCGTTACACGCTAGCACAACAGCTTAAGAATGAGTGTTGGGAGCTTGTGGGTATGAGTAGACAGCGTATGGGATCTGTGTCAGCTAGTGAGAGTGCTACAGGTGTAAACACAGCTGTGTCTCAGTCTTATTCTCAAACAGAACCATGGTTTGTTGCACATGAATATGTAATGGGTCAGCTCTATCAAGCAATTATTGATGCTGCTCTATACGTAGAATCTAAGAAGCCTCAATCTACACTCAGCTACATCACTAGCGAGGGTGAATCAGCATTTGTATCTGTAAATGGTACAGACTTAAGATTCCGTGACTTGAAGGTATTCTTGACAAATCGTCCTGAAGATACACAAATGTTTAACGAGCTTCGTCAATTGGCTCAGCCTTTGATGCAGAATGGTGGAAGCTTGTACGATGTAATTGAGCTTTACAGCACTAAGTCTATGAGAGCTATGAAGAAAGTGTTCAAAGATCTGCGTGACAAACAGCAGGCCATGGAACAACAGAAGCTCCAGATTCAGCAACAGCAAGTTGAGCAACAGGGTCAAATTGCCCAGGCTCAGCTTCAACAAGCTCAAGTACAGAAAGAACAAGATATTGCTAATGATAATTATCAGAATGAGCTTGATCGCATCAATAAGAAAGAGATTGCCCTAATTGCTGCTGAAGCAAAGAACATGGGTCCTCTATCTGACGTGGATAAAACTGGAACTCCTGACGTATTGGAAATCAGCAAGTTAAACGCAGAACAAGAAAGAACGACTAAAGACTATCAAGCAAAGATGGCTGACCTTAATACCAAGAATAGACTATCTGCTGAGAAGATTGCTCTTGAAAGAGAGAAGTTACAAGTGGATCGTGAGAATCAGAGAAACGACTTAGCAATCGCTAGAGAAAATGCTAAGGGACGCTCTAAAAAACCTGAATAATGTTTGATAGGCTAATTGACTTAATAACTGGCTGGTTTGAACAGCTGCTTCCCTTCTTTATCGTTAGAGATTTTGAGGAAGCAGTTGTTCTACGCTTTGGTAAATTCCACAAGGTAGTTAAACCTGGCTTTCATTGGCGCATCCCATTCGTGGATGATCCTATGGAACAGCATGTTGTAGTTACAACATTGAGCCTATCGCCACAGAGTCTTTACACTAAAGACAAACAGAACATTGTTGTAAAGGGGTTGATCAAATACAAAATAGCTGATATTCAGACATTTATATTAGAAGTGTATGATGCTCAGGATGCTATATCAGATATGACACAATACATTATCAAGAACATCATTATGGACAAAACTTTAGATGAGTGTATAGATACTGAGATTGATAACATCCTCACGAAGAAAGCTAGAGTGGAGGCAAGAAAGTGGGGTGTTGAAATCCAACAAGTTACACTCACTGACATAGCTCCAATGCGTTCATACAGGATAATAAACGACACGGTGATAAACAAACTTGATTAGAGTAAATTAGATTAATGCTATATTATATACGAAAATGGTGTATATAGATGCATAACTCTTTGCTATTCAACAATCTCTGACTATTTTTACAAGCGTATAAACCAATTTAAACAAACTACATATGGCTGAAAACCTAGATACCCCGTCATTCGGTAACTTTAGTATTGAAAATACTATGGAGATGGGACCTGGAAGTACAGAACTTCTCAATGATCTTATGTCTCCTGAGACATCAACAGGTAACCCTGATGATATTCAGAAGATCGTAAAAACTGCTGAACCTCCTACTCCAGATCCAAAACCCGATGTTCCAAAAGGAAAAGAAGTTGTTCCTAAAGCAGATGGTGAAGAATTCACTGGTCAAGATCTCATATCAAGCTTCCTTGGTGATAACACTCAAGAAGATGAAGATGAAGAAGAGGCTGATCCTCAACCAGTTAAGAAGAAAGCTCCAGCAACTGAAGCTAAACCTGCTGAAGAAAATAGTAACGAAGAAGGAGAGGGAGAAGGAGAAGAGCAAGTGAGTCAATTCACAGCTTTATCTCGTGACCTTTTCAAACTCGGTGTTTTCTCAAAGGATGATGATGATGAAGAAGATATAAGCATATCCACCCCTGAAGAGTTCTTAGAACGCTTTCAAAGTGAAAAGAAAAAGGGAGCTGTTGAGATGGTGCAAAACTTCATTGGTCAGTTTGGCGAGGATTATCAACAAGCGTTTGAGGCTGTATTTGTAAAAGGTGTTAACCCCAAAGATTACTTTGGTGCATATAATAATGTGATGAGCTTCTCTGAAATGGATCTTTCACAAGAGAACAATCAAGTGTCAGTAATCAAACAAGCATTAGCTGACCAAGGTTTTGAGCCTGAAGATATTGATACAGAAGTTGAAAGACTCAAAAACTACGGTGATTTAGAGAGCGTAGCTACAAAACATCACAAAGTGTTGGTTAAGAAGGAAGCCCAGAAACTTGCCCAAATGGAGCAAAAGGCTGAGGTGGAACTCCAACAAAAACAAGCAATTAAAAACCAATACATCCAGAATGTTCAGGGAGTCCTTCAAGACAAACTGAAATCTAAGGAATTTGATGGAATCCCCATCAACCCCAAGTTGGCAAACGAACTACAAGACTTCCTGCTGGTAGATAAATACAAGACAGCAAGCGGTGAGACACTCACTGATTTCGACAAAACCATCTTGGAATTGAAGAGACCTGAGAACCATGCAACAAAGGTGAAAGTTGCCCTCCTGCTTAAAATCCTAGAAAAAGATCCTACACTATCTACCATCCAAAGAACAGGCGTTTCAAAGAAATCGAACGAACTGTTTGGGGAAGTAGCTAGACAAGTGACTAAAACTAAGGCATCTAGCAGTGGTCAACCAGCCAAACAAAATTCATGGTTCATTTAAATTTTAATAAATAAAAGGATAACAAAATGGCAATTCAAACAATCCCAGGTCTAACTGGCTTCACGTATGCTCGTGTCGCATCAATGGACAAGCGTGCTGTGGGTAAGCTAACTGACGCTAACCACCTGGAGAGCTTTCACTCAACCGAGCCTGCTGATTACGATAAGAAAATCATCAGCCTCTACACACAGAGCTCTCTTTACAGCAATGACTTCCTTGACATGATCAACAAAAGCACGCCTTATTACATTGATAATAATAGCGATGCTTGGAAATGGCAAGTAGCTGTTCCCTACAAATTCCCTAAGATTATCGACATCCCTGCTTCTACAGCTGAGCTGAGCAAGCCTGGTATCGATGGTCAAGAGTTCCAATTGGTAATTGACACAAACGAGTTCTCTAAGAACGCAATCGTTTCTGTTGGTACTCGTCAATATGGTCCTCGTTTTTACGTTATTAAGGATCCAGTTCCTTGGAACATGGGCTTCCTTTACAGCTTCACACTTGTTACAGACAATCCAACTGTAGACTTCGTAAGCCCAACCTTCTTACAGGTAGGTATCGAACTTGAGTTGGTTGATGCTGCAATTGGTGAATTCGATCAAGACTTATTGGGTCTTCCTCGTTTGGGTGAGCAAATCACTATGTTTGAATCTTTAGGTTCTGCATATGGTTTCGAGCACAAAATCACTGAGTGGGCTGATGACAAAATGATGCGTGACTCTGCAGGTCGTCCTTTGGACATCCTTGTATATGCACCTCAGCGTCGTAACCAACTTCCTTTAACTCGTAACGATGTTAAATGGGAGCCATTTATTGAGTTCTGGATGCGTAAGTCTATGCTTGAATTAAAAGTTAAGCGTATGATTTGGTCTCGTCCTGGTACTGTTAAGACTAACGGTAGCAAGCAAGAACTTAAGCGTACATCTGCTGGTGTTTATCACAGAATGCGTAACAACGGTAACTTAGTTCAATACAACCGTGGAGAATTCACTGCAAACTTGATTCGTTCTGTGTTTGGTGACTTATTCTACAGACGTGTGGATGTTAAAGACCGTCGTGTTAAAATGTACACTAATGAGGCTGGATTTGACGTATTCCAACAAGCTTTGAAGACAGACGCTTTAAACAGTGGCTTGACTTTCATGGCTGATTCTGGAAACCGTTACATGCAGGGTGAAGGCCAGCATATCACTTACAACTTTGCATTCGATGCAATGGTTACTCGTGAAACTGGTCGTGTTGAGTTAATTCACTTGAAAGAACTTGACCTTCCTCAAACTAACCTTGAATTTGGTCAGAACAAGAAGAGCACACCTGTATTCATGGTGTTCGACGTATCTCCTATGTCTGATGGTTCATTGGTTAACAACATCCGTGAAGTACGTATGAAGGGTGCACCTTCTATGACTTGGGGTTATATCGATGGAACTCGCCACCACTTAGGCTTTGCTAAGTCTCAGGGTATGAGCTCTGCGAACAAATTCCCAGGATACGAAATCTGGATGAAAGACCGTTGTGATGTATTCATTGAAGACTTGTCTCGTACAGTTCTTATTGAAGAAATCCCACAATTCTAAGGAACCATTCTAAGGATAGTATCCTTAGACCCCTTATATCGAGAAGAGATTGCCCCCCACATCCCCGTGGGGGAGCTCTTCTCACTTACAGAGTGGTTGGACTGGGGTGTCTCCCAATCGCTATCCCTTCGGTGGGAATCACTCTGCAAAATAAACCAAATAAAATAAACTACATATGGGTAAGTTAGGTAAAATCTCAACTATTAAGAAGGAGTATAATAACTCACAACTTCAAACAATGCAAGGCGGTCTTTCACTAAAAGGCCTAACACGTATTCCTGGTACAGGGGTATTTAAGTATCCTTACAAGGAATTGGACGGACAGTACAGAACAGGACTTGATCCTAATGCTAGTTACATCCGCAGAATCTCTGATCCTCTTGAGAGAGAACTAGAGACTGAGCGTGTTACAGTTCTTAGAGACAAATTACAATCTGCATTGGGAGATGTTGACTTAGGTCCTCGTTCTAGTTTCTGGAACTATGGATTGTCTACATCAACAAGTGATACGCTGCATGTTCAGCCTGTAAAACTTCTAGATAGTGATAACTTCTTTGATCTTAACATTCCTTTTCAGGAATTAGCGTTTTCATGGCTTCGTGTTCATCCTACAATTGCAAGCTCATATCAAGCTTGGGAGCGTGGTGAATATCCTGCTGAAACTCAGTTCTACGTAGCTGATGATGAAATCGAGAATGCTGTTCTCTTCAAGAAGAAGCAAATGATTAACAAAGCTATTGTTAAGTTTGACAGCATGACTCCTGAAAGAAAAAGAAAAGTGGCACGTTTGTTGGGACTACCTGTAACTGATGATACTAAAGAGGAAGCAGTTTACAATCTTGTAGACAATGTTCTCAAACAAACCGAATTTAAAAACGGTAAGTATCAAGGGTTAAATCCTGTTGAAGTGTTCACTCGCTTCGCAGACATGAAGGATAACTTACTCCATATCAAAGACTTAGTGAAACAATCTCTTCTTCACTCAATATATAGATCTAAACCTAACGGTAAAATTTATGAAGGTGAGTTTGAAATAGCTAAGGATGAAGATGATTTAATTAAATTGCTTGTTGATGATGATAATCAAGACTTGCTCTTGACTCTCGAAGCTAAGCTAAAAACTAAGAAATTGGCTGCAGTATGATACCAGTAGATAGTTTATTATATAAGATAGACCAAAAACTAAATAAACTATCAACTAATATACACCAGCAAATTAACTTGGAAGATAAAATTCTGGCTCTCAATGAGGCCCAGATTAAGCTGATAAAACAAAAGGTTGATGGTTTTAGTGTGGTAAGTGGAATGGGACTCGATGCTTTTAAGAAGCGTTATGAGGACCTCCAAAGCTTGGTCATAACATATAACCATCAACCTCTTGACCTCACTATTAAGAACGCTGAACTAAATCAATGGTTTGCTGATCTACACCTGCTTGTTCCTAAGTACATGTTCTATTTAGATGCATATGTACTGGCTGACAAAGGGGTGTGTAAGGATAGAAAGATCTGGATTAACAGAGACTTAGCCAAACATGGTGACCTTCAGTTCATTCTGAACAATACACATTATAGGCCGTCTTTTGAATATCAAGAGACTTTCAACTTCCTCTCGACAGACGAAATATCCATCTTCACAGATGGTACGTTCACTCCGAGTAAGATATATATGTCTTACATGCGCTATCCTGTATACATTAACAAACAAGGATATATCATGTTAGATGGCCAACCATCAGTTGACCAAGACTGCGAACTTGAACTCTATCTAGAGGATGAGTTGTTAGACTTAACAGTACAAAACCTAGCAATGTACACAGAGAACGCTGCTGCTGTTCAAAGTGCACAGTTCAGGATACAGACAAACGAATAAATTTTTCAATCACCTAAAATAAAGCAAAATGGCTGATTTTTCATTAACTACGCTTTTCGTAGTTCCAGTAGGGCAAACTGCGCTCCCTAGTTCTGGATCTACGCAAAACTTGACAGCTGGACAGTTTGGTATTTTTAAATCCGACTACACTCTAGCTACAGCTGCAAACATTGCAGCGTCTCCCTATTTTTACATTGCGCAGGGCCGTACAAACACTTATCTGCAAGGCTCTAAGCGTTCAGATAAAATTAAAGGCTGTCCTTCAGGATCTGGTTGTAACAGCAATGTAACTGAGTGGTACAAAGTGGACGGTTGTCCTACTCCTCTCACTCAAATTACAGACGTTGTTAACTGGAACGCACAGTGTGGTGACATTATCACTGTAACACTTCGTGCTCACTCTAGCTACCTTGACACATTGTACTTCAACGGTTTTACTCGTTCAGTAACTGTAAACGCACCTTGTTGTGATTGCGGTGGTGATCCTTGTACTAGCGTTAATGTACCTGCTTTGATCGATGATGTGATTTATCACTTCAATCTTCAAGCTCCTGGTAACAACCCTGACAACATCACTTTCTCTGACTTCTATCAGTTCCAGAGAATTGGTAACGACCAAAACGCATTCTTGCGTATCACTGGTAAGCCTCTTACCAAATATGGTCAGCCTTGTGATGTGGCAGCATTTCCTTTCGAGTATGACAGAATGTGGTTCCGTACATTCGTATTTAGCGGACCTGCAACCACAGCTGACTTCATTGTAGCTGATCCTTGTAACACTGTTGCTGATCCTGTTGTAGTACAGCGTTCTTCTTACGCTTCTGGTACTTCTGCAGAGATTGCACAATTAGAGAAAAACTTCTACAGCTACCAAGCTGGTTACTTGAAGCATCTCTACAGGATGAACGGTTACAATGAGAACTTTGAAAGCTGGGTGAGTGATGGTACTACATATACCACTTACTACATCAAGTTTAATGAGTTCGACAAGTCTGCTTATCAGTGGGGCGATTATATCTATGAAGACAGCACTGTAATCATTGCTCTTCAAAAGGATAGCGCTATGGAAACCGCTGTAGAAGCAGTTCTTGTGGCAGGTCTTGGTCCAGTTGTTGCTCAGAATGGTGCGTGTGTAACGACCACTTCTACTACAACCACTGTATGGCCTTCTACTACTACAACATCAACCTTGATTCCGTAATAGTAGGCAAGTAACATAGATTATATAACCTAAGCCAGAGGTGAGAGGATACTACTCAATCCTCTGGCTTATTTATTTAAAGCAACATGGCAGATTTAAAACTAGACATATTAGTAATTCCTACGTACAATGTAGAAACACTTGGAGTTGCTGATGCATCTGTATATCCAACTAATCCACCTGTTGTTTCTGGTGCTACAATTGAAATTACTGTTCCTGGATTTGGAACATTTATTAAACCATTCAGCGTTAACGACTTTAACATATTTACAACATCAAACTTAGGTATAACCCCACCAGGTATAGATCAACCTCTACCTGATGGGGTTTATCGTTTAAAATACTCTGTAGCTCCTGCATACTTGAACTTCGTAGAGAAGTCAATTGTGCGTGTTGAACAGTTACAGGAGAAGTTTGATGGCGCGTTTATGAAGCTTGATATGATGGAATGTGATAGAGCTATTAAGACACAAGCAAAGGTGGACTTAAACTCTATATACTTCTTCATGCAGGGGTCTATTGCCGCTGCTAACAATTGTGCTGAGATTGAAGCAACAAGATTATACACCCAGGCAGACATGATGCTAAACAATTTTATAAAGAACAATTGTGGATGCTCTGGAACCAACTATGTAATAAATTTCTACTAATATGGCTATGTGTAAAAAATGTGGAGCTAAGGTTGGATGTGGATGTCAATTGATTAACGGTCTTTGTGCAGCATGTAATGGTGCTGTAAAACAAGGAAGAAAACTTATAGGAAATGTTATCACCCAGGCTCACAAATTGTCCAGAGTGCGCTAGTATACCAGTATTAATTGCTGATATAGATTGTAAACTAGCTTCTCTTGCAAACAATTTGTATAATAATGTTGTGTTTATGTTGAACCAGCCTGTGCCTGGAGGGGTGATGCTGGACCTCATAAACTACAGAAGAATACTTGCATACAAGTATTGTAACCCCGATTATGCTGCTCCATTCACAGTGAATATGATTGCGAGTAGAGTAAAACTTTTAAAATATAAATAAATGTCTAACATTTGTTCAAATTGCTATAATGGTTGTGTAGAAACAACATCTGATCAATGTGTAAGATATACAGGTGTAGATGTTCCTGTTTTGGGAATCCAAACAGGAGACTCTCTTTCGTATGTTGAACAAGCATTGATTACATTTCTCACATCCACTCTTGATGGAAATGGCATAGTGTTAACTATCAATCCTCAAGTCATTTGTCAGATTGTAAATAAGAATCTTGTAGCGTGTGAAGGTCTTGATCTTCCAAATGTCGTTACTGCAATTATCAAAGCTGTTTGTGAGCTTGATACCAGACTAACCACTTTAGAAGGAAAGTTTAATACATTAGAAGGACCTTATACAATAGGTTGTCTTACTGGTGTAACATCAACCTCTGGAACACATGCAATTCTGCAAGCTGTTATTACAAAGCTTTGTGCTGTAGAGGTTACTCTAAATGCTCTTGCTCTTAACGTAAGTACAAACTATGTTAAGCTTTCTGATCTTAACTCTCTGATTGCAGCCTATATAGCTAGCGCTGGAACTAGTACTAAGTTTTTCAACCGTATGGTTCCTTATGCTGTTGTAGAATACTACGGTAGTCTTACAGGTAAGTTTGATGGTACAGGTGCTGGTATTGCTGGAACTGATTGGGAGAAAATCTACCTCTGTAATGGTAACAATGGCACTCCTGATAAAAGAGGACGTGTACCAGTTGGTGCTACAACAGGTATGGGTGGAGGAGCTTTCAATCCTGCAGTGGATCCTGGTGTAGCTGGTAATCCTGCTTATGCCTTATTAGGAACTGCTGGTTCTAACACGGTAACTCTTTCACCTACACAGATTCCTGCTCACTCTCACACAGCTACAGCAACTGTAACTGATCCTGGACACTTGCATACAATTTCATATGCCCATGGAGAAGCTGATCAGAATGAGCCTGGTGCATATGGTGATCTTATGGATATGAATGGTACAAAGAGCTCGTCTACTAGCACGAACACAGCAGTTACAGGAGTTTCTGTAGCAGTTAGTGTTGGTTCTACAGGAGGCGGATTAGCCCATAATAACTACCAGCCTGGTCTGGGATGTTACTACATTATGTACATTCCTTAATGTAAAGAATAGATGTCTAAACAAAACTGTGATCCTTGTAACCCTGAACTAACTAGTTCTAACGAAGTAAAGTATGATGGACCTAATCTCCCATGTACAGCTGTACATACGTGTGACTCGCTCACTGTAGCTCTACAAAAGATAGACCAGAGAGTTTGTAAACTAGGAGGTAGTTCTGGTACTAGTGGTACTAGTGGAACTTCTGGTTCCAGTGGTACATCTGGTATAAATGGAACATCAGGCTCGTCTGGAAGCAGCGGGTCTAGTGGTTCTAGTAGTACGTCAGGTACTTCTGGAACTACTGGTACGTCTGGTAGTTCAGGAACCAGGGGGACTAGTGGTAGCTCAGGTTCTTCAGGGAGCTCTGGAACTACTGGTACAGGAGGATCATCTGGAAGTAGTGGTACGTCTGCTACTTCTGGCACATCAGGTACAAGTGCAACAAGCGGCAGTAGTGGAACTACAGGCACAAGCGGTACTAGTGGTAGTACAGGTACCTCAGGGACCAGTGGGACATCTGGTACATCTGCTACTTCTGGTAGCAGTGGTACAACTGGTACAAGTGGAATAAATGGTACATCTGGTAGCTCTGGAAGCAGCGGAAGCAGTGGAACGAGTGGAACGAGTGCAACAAGTGGAAGCAGCGGTACAACAGGTACTTCTGGTACTTCTGGTATTGAAGGTACATCTGGTACGAGTGGTTCAAGTGGAACAACTGGAACATCTGGTACAGCTGGTACAAGTGGTACAGGAGGTACATCAGGTACAAGTGGTGTAGATGGTAATTCTGGATCTAGTGGTACGAGTGGTAGTACAGGCACTAGTGGTAGCAGTGGTAGCAGTGGTACATCTTCTACGAGTGGAACTTCTGGTACAACTGGCACCAGTGGAAGTAGTGGCACCTCAGGAACATCTGCTACGTCTGGTACATCTGGACTTAGTGGCGATAGATATGCTACAACTTCTTCTTCAACTTATACATTACAAGCTCCTGGTGGAACAGGTACAATCACTGTAGGTACAGGATTGTCTTATTCCCTAGGACAGTCTATTATTATAACATATTCCCTAGATGCCTTTAAACATAACGAGGCAATCATTACAGCTTACAATCCTGGCACAGGTAGTTTAAGCTTCCAGGTAACAGGACAAACTGGTACAGGCACTTATTCATCTTGGGAAGTGAATCTTGACGGTGCTACGGGAGGAGATGGATCACATGGTACATCAGGAACTACGGGCACCAGTGGAACATCAGGCACGAGTGGCACTAGCGCTACAAGTGGATCATCTGGCTCATCTGGAACTACAGGAACCAGTGGTAGCTCAGGAACATCTGGAACAACAGGTGTAGATGGTACTTCTGGTACATCAGGAATTGATGGTACGAGTGGAAGCTCTGGTACAAGTGCAACAAGTGGTTCAAGCGGAACTAGTGGCATTGATGGCACTAGTGGTAGTAGTGGATCAAGTGGAAGCAGTGGAACCAATGGAACAGGAGGCACCTCTGGTACTTCTGGTAGTTCGGGATCTAGTGGTTCCTCTGGAACAGCTGGAACGAGTGGTGTAGATGGTACATCTGGTACCACAGGCACTTCTGGTAGTTCTGGTACTTCTGGCACAAGTGCTACTAGCGGTAGTTCAGGAACTACAGGAACGTCTGGTACAACTGGTTCATCAGGTACTAGTGGAAGCTCTGGAACATCAGGAACCAGTGCTACGAGTGGTACATCAGGTACAACAGGAACAAGTGGAACATCTGCTACTTCAGGAACCAGTGGTTCAAGCGGTACGTCTGTATCTGTATCTGGAACAACAAACTATGTTGTTAAGTTTACTTCAGCAAGTACAATAGGTAATAGCTTAGTTTATGATAATGGAACTAATGTTGGAATTGGAACTACAAGTCCTGTAACAAAGCTACACATTGCTAATAGTTCAAGTGCAGTTTTATTTGGTCAAGATAGTACAACTGCAACAATAATTGGCGCAGATGCTACTGGTAGTTCTTCACAAGGTTTGTTTTTAAGAGGCTTCCCATTAACATTTACAGGAAATGGCGGTGGCGGTGCTATCCAAATGACACTCAATTCTTCAGGCAATTTAGGATTAGGAGTAAGCCCGAGTGCGTGGGGTTCAAACGTTACTGCATTAGAATTACCACAAGCAGTTGCTTTATATTCTTGGAGTGCAAGTGCAGTTCCACAACTTTACTTAGGTGCAAATCATTATTGGGACGGCTCAAATTGGAGATATAAAATTACAGGTCAATTATCTACTTTATACTATCAAGCAATTGGGCAACATCAGTGGTTCAACGCTCCTTCAGGAACGGCAGGTAACGCTATATCCTTTACCCAAGCTATGACGTTAAACGCTTCAGGTAATTTATCTTTAGGAAACACTAATGATACATATAAACTTGATGTGAGTGGTACGGCAAGATTTACTAATAGTGTAACATTTGCAGGTGGTGTATATAATTTTGTTGGTTCAAATAGATTTTTTGCCGCTGCAAGTGGTTCTATAAATTATTTATATACAGGAGCAACAAGCCTTACAATTCTTAATCAAGCAGATACCGCTACATTATTTACATTAGCTAATTCAGGAGCAGCTACATTCTCAAGTAGTGTAACGGCAACAAATGGTATATTAAGTGGAGGCTCAATACCAAACTTATTTATTCAATCTTCAAATGGTGCAACATCAGTTCAATTTAGAGCAACCGCAAACGAATCTTCTCAACAAGTAAATTTAGTAGCAGAAAGTAATCACCCATTAACTTTTTGGACTAACTCTACCGAACGTATGCGCATAA
>Ga0247723_1000086_pt1 | contig 55268 bp, 78 predicted proteins | sample MSEWelMarce5H_FC_FD_189079 | JGI IMG/M metagenome (GOLD analysis project Ga0247723, IMG submission 189079) | Subsurface sediment microbial communities from gas well in West Virginia, United States - MSEEL Well Study Marcellus 5H_FC | ecosystem: Environmental > Terrestrial > Deep subsurface >...
ATTGGGCGCTCTTAATTGCAGTACTGGTTGGCTACTCAATGCCTGTTAGGCAAGCATTGCAAGGTATGGAAGACCGTATCGTGGTATTAATGAATAGTAAGGATCAGCAGTTTACTGAAGAAAATTTCAGAAAGGAATTGATTGCATTGAATGTAAAGAATGTAGATATTGTGATTGCCCAAGCGAAGCTTGAGACCGGTGGGTTTAAATCACCAATATTTAAAGAGAATAACAACTGCTTTGGCATGAAGCTTGCTACACAAAGGGCAACAACGGCTATTGGCATAGAAGATGGGCATGCAGTTTACGCTAGTTGGCGTGACTGTTGTATTGATTACGCCCTGTATTATAATAAATACCTTAGTAGATTAGATAGAGAGGGATATTTACAATACCTTGGACAAGTATATGCTGAAGATTCAAATTATATATTGAAGATAAAACAAATAATTAATTAAACTAAATAAACAAAATGAAAACAAAAGAAGAAATAATACAAATTATTGAAAGCAAAAAAGATGATAAATTATTTAAGCAGAAATGTAGAGAAAATTTGGTCTGCTATGTATGTGGAAATGATTTAGAGCATAAATTTGAAAAAATATCATTTTTTAATACTAACCATTATTTAATGTGTAAAGAAGATGACTCACATTATAAAGAACTTATAACCATAGAAAGAAAAAAATAAAACCTTTAAACAACAAACAAAATGGAAAAACAAACAAAAAGAACACTAATCATTTACAATACAAAAGAAACGACAGAAGAAGAAGCAAAACATTTGCTTGAAATTCTAAATTGTGATGATTCTACTTTATGGGATAACGCAGACCATTGCGGAGTACAAATTATTGAAGTGCCAAACTAAACTAAACTAAACTATATATATATGACAACAGACAAACTAAGCATGCTAAAATATGATGAATGTGGTCAATGGGAATCTGAGAAAATGTATAGCGAATCGGAAGTATTAGATATATTGCAACATTTCTGTAATGATTATGATAATGTAAATAAATTAGAAGATTGGTTTCAAGCATTTAAAAAAAATAATAACAAACAAAATGAAACAAACAGGGGGACGGCTGAACCGAACATATAAATATTATGGAACAAATAACTAACAACGCAGACAATATTTTAAAACAACCTGTAAATTATTCATTAGTTGAAATTTTTGAAAGATTAAAAGCTGGAAGAAAAGCAGCAGACCAACGGTTTCTTCGAGACTTGATTGATTTGTTATCGTCAAATGAGCCATTTGTTACGATGACTTCAAAGGAGTTTGATGATTACAGTACAATAACTTCAATTATGATTGATAAGCATTTCACCGAGTTCGTTGAAGCAGATGTAACTAAAAATTTTAAAGAAGAACAACTTTTGAATAGAGGGTATTCTCCGACTGAAACAATAATTATAAATTATAACCTTTAAACAAACAAAACTAAACAGATATGACAACACAAGAATTATATATAGGGCAACCAGTTTACTTAGTAAGCGAAGCAGGTAGGGTGTCAGAATTCAAAATAGTTGCTTTAAGTACAAGTGAAGTTTCGATTAGTTTTTTAGATTACAACAAATACCCCCAGCGTTATAATGTCAATGCAAGTACTTTCAAGTTCAACATTAATGGTTACTATGAAACTTCTATGTTTCATATCTGCTATACTCAACAACATGCAGCAGATATTAAAAAAGAAAATGTTATAAAATCTTTAGATAAAGAAATTGCATTAGTAGAAAAGCATTATGCCAATGTGAAGAAAATTAGAGAGGAATACTATGATGTACTTAATAGTAGTAATATAGATAATTGGATAGATGAATTTAAAAGAAATAACAATTGGTAATAATGAAGAAGTTTAACTTAGAAGAAGCCTTAGCAGGAAAGCCAGTCATCACGAGAGATGGCAAGGAAGTAACACAACTAGTGAAGTTTGACACCAACAAAAATAGTGAGGGTTATCTCTTATTTGGAGTTGTGGAAGGATTTATTGCAAAATGGACTATACATGGTAATTATTTTTCAAATGGAGTGCAAAATGGTAGAGACCTTTTTATGAAAACCGGAAAGAAAAGCATTTGGGTTAATGTGTATGATAATGGAAAAGAAACATGGTTAGGGTGCAGTTATGATACTAAAGAAGGAGCATTAATTAATTCTTATGGCGACTCAGTGTACATCAAAACAATAGAAATAACTAACGAAAAATGAAAAAAGAATATACAACTAAAGCTGGTCATGATGTAAAGATATTTACATTAGAGGCTAGCGACAAGGAGTTCCCAGTTGTTGGGGAGATGTTCATTGATGGTGAATGGATTTTCACGCGATGGACCAAAGATTTTAAGTTTACATTTGAGGCTAATCGATTTGAGCTTCCGGTGCAAACATCGTCATTTGATTTAGTTGAATGCCTTCCGTATGAAACAGCTACAGTATTTGTATACGAAGATGGAGTTATCAGCAATGAGATTAGAGGAGAAAAGGTTTTAACGAGAGTAAAAGTAGAATATATAATATGAGTATAGTGCATCCATATCATTATGCAGGGTTGGTATCTGTAAAAGAATTAGAGAAAAAAGAAAGAGTTGAAGCTGTAATGACAGTTGTATGTGATTATTTTTCAGTTACTAGAGAGGAATTAGTATCAAAGGTAAGAAAGCATAATTTTGTGAGAGCTCGAATGTTTATTGCTTATTTCTTAAAGAACCAAAAAAATACGGTAGAATTAGGCAGAACAATAGGTAATCGTGATCACAGTACAATAGTTTACTACAGGCATCAAATAGCTGATTATCTATCTATTGGAGATAGAGAATATGTTAGAGATTTTAACAAAATAAAATTAGAAATTAACAAAAAACACTTAGCTTTGACGCAAGTATTATTGGGAGAATAAAATTAAAGGTATGAAAAAAATTAAAGTAATAGCAAAAGATGGTGCTTACAAGCAATATGTAGGGAACACCTATGATGTCTTAAAAGAAGAGACAAAACATTATATCGTTAACCATACGGTTGGGGACAACACGTACTCTATCGGTATATTAAAAAGCCATTGTGAGGAAGTGCCTTTTATCCCAAATTCTGAGTGTATCGCTTGGGGAACAACGCCACCTGAAACAAGATTAGATGTTACTTCTTCCCCTACAGGAAGGTTAAAGTTTTACCACATTGATGGGAACGAATATCTTATTGGTACCGACAATGGGTATGAACTAGCCGTAGAAGGAACTACTAAGAAAATCAGAAGGTTCCCAAGTGGTGCTGTACGTTCTGATGATACAGGTAGGGCTAGACCAGACTGGGTTAGTGCTTGGGCTATAGAAGCTATAGGGCAACATTTAGCAAACAATTCAAACGATTTCGGGGCAACTAATTATCTATTAGGTATTCCTATTGAAGAGTGCTTGGCTAGTTTAATGAGACATTATTGTACCTATCAAAAGACAAAGAGTAAAGCAGATTTAACTGCGCTAGCATTTAATGCTATTGCTGCGCTCCATACTGCATGCATCAAAGATGATGGCACATATAAAGAGATTCATGAAAAAACAGAATTGATATGACAATAAAAAAAATCACTTATGATGGTGTAGGATTCTCAGTTGAATTCTTCCGTAAGGGTAACTGGTTTACCAATTACATATTTAAACAAACAATATGGGATTCATACATTGTGCCTCGCAAGTATCACATAACCGGTGATGATGAGGTATATGAAATGGATGAATTTTTTGAAAATAACGAAATGATAACTAAAGAATTTGTAAAAAGATGGATGCTATTAAAACAGAGTTAACTCTAGAGCAGGTAAAGGCAATGTTTTTCGATGACAAAGCCCTAACAGAGCCTGCGTATAAATTATATCGAATGGATGGCGGTGATAATAGATTTTATTATACGCTTGACGAAACAACGGGTGATCCTAAATTTTATACAAGTTGGACATCTTTAATCCATAACAACATGCCGACAAATCAGTTCTTGATTGACTGGATGATTGGTTTAGGTAAAGAAGAATCTGAGGCTTATAAGAATGAGCGTGCTTCGTATGGGACGTTTATGCATAGTGAGATTTGTGATTTTATGATTGCAAAGAAAATTAATTACGATACGCTTCCTGACCGATTGCTTGATTGGCAATTCAAAACAGGAATGAATACTAAAAATTGGTATTGGGAGTTGAGAAAAGATTTATTGGCATTCCAACAATTTGCATTCGATGTAAAGCTTGAGCCATTTGCGATTGAGATTGCGCTTGCTTCTAAATGTGGCGCTGCAGGATCTATTGACCTTGTGTGTAAGATGGATGTTGAAGAGAAAGGATTCTTTGGTGAGGTTTACAAGAGTGGTGAGAAAAAAGGTGAGCCTAAAGAAAGTAAAAAAGTTAGCAGGGTGCGCGCTATTGTTGACTTTAAGTCGGGTAAGAAAGGATTCCATGATGCGCATGTAATTCAATTGCATGGATATATGAAAACATGGAATGAAAACTTTCCTAATTTAAAGATTGATAGGGTGTTCAATTGGGCCCCAAGTGATTGGAGGGATAACCCTGGTTATAAGTTAGAAGAGCAGACAGATAAATGGGTTGCAAAGCTTTTAGATCCGTTGATTCAGATGAATAAAATTAGAGTTGATAACGACAATATTAAGCCAAAAAATCCTATGATTATTGGAGGAATTGGAGAGTTTGGCACGGATGTTGCTTCTAATTATAAGAAAGTAAATATAGTTGAGTATATAAAATCTAAAAAAGTATAGTATGGAAATTTTAGCATTATTAATAGCCACAGCATCTCTGCTGTATGCGATTCACAAAATAAGTAAAAAGCTTGAAGGCGTTGATTACGAAACAAAATTCTTTATGACAAGAAAAGAATTTGATGAAATTCAAGAACAATTTGATATGCGATTTTTTGAAATAAGAAACCCATCTTCTTATGATGTTGGGCAGGTAATAGAATCTAAAGATGGGGATATTATTATTACTGCTATTTCGATTGTCAAAAAAAATGATATAATTATGACAAATAATTATGCTAAACCAGTATTTAAGTATCAATATCAAGGATTTAATAAGAAAACACAAGGTATAGAATTATGGGAAGAGTAATCAGAGACACACCCAACACAGGGAAATTACCTGAATTAGGTAAGATTAAAATCGGAGACAAAGCTTTATCAAAAAGTGGGAAAGAGTATCCAATCAGTTTGGATTTCTTTAGGGCTACCGGTAAGTATGCTCCAATGTTTTATGAGCAGTTTGGTGAGAAGTGTGATACCATACCAGTTATATTCCCATCAGATAATATTGATGCAGTATGTAACGAAGAGTATGTTATCAGAGACAGAGCAGGCAAGTTAGTTGCTACAGGCGATGGTAAGAATTGGAAAGTGTACGAGGCTAAAACAGAGTCTTACGAGTTTAAAGAAATGGATATAGTGCTTGCTGAAAAGTTAGGTATTATGAAGTTGACTTTAACGTTAAGATTTTTAATCCCAAAAGTTCCTGCAGTAGGTGTATGGAGATTTGAGACAATGGCTCAAGCATCATCTATCCCTCAATTGCGTGACACATTTGATTATGTTCAACAACAAGCAGGTAGCATCGTTGGTATTCCATTTGACTTATCAGTAAAGAAAGTTAAATCACAAAAACCAGGGGTAGCATCACAATATCCTGTTGTATCTTTAGTTCCAAATTTATCACCTCAACACATTGAGATGTTGAATGAATATTTACAGGGTGGCAATAAAGTTAGAGGAATTTTAAGTGCGCAGAAAATTGATGAGATGTTATCTTTACCTCCGGCACAAATCATTGTAATAGAAGACTCACCTGAAGAAACGAAATCAGAGTATGTAGAGTACGAAGATGTTGAATCTGAGTTAGACATTGCAATCAGAGAGATAATGGCTTGTGAGAGCTATACAGAAGCCGCAGCGCATTGGAAAAGCCATAAGCATTTATGGGAAGAAACAACATATCTAGAAGCAAAAAATCAAGTTAAGGAAAAATTTACAAAATAAATATATGATTAAGACTCAATTAACAGGACGCTTAGGCTCAGATGCCGAAGTAAAGACGCTAACAAGCGGTGACAAGATTATGGTATTCAACGTAGCCGTTGATAGATCGTACAAAACCAAAACAGGTGAAAAGGTAGAAAAAACTATTTGGGCTAGATGCACCAAATGGAACATTGGCGAAAGCACGCTACCTAATTACTTAAAAAAGGGTACACTAGTTTATGTAGAGGGCGAGCCAGGTGCTAGTGCTTACACAGACAAAGAGGGTGTTGCAAAATCTTCTCTAGAGATTAAAATCAATGAGATTGAATTGTTAGGTAAGGCTTCAGGTGAAGCTTCAACAGCAATACCTAAAGCAGAAATAAATACTCAAGAACCTGCTGACCTTCCATTCTAATGATTCATATAGTATATATCACTTTAATACTTTTGTATGCTAAATTCCAACCAAGTGTTGATTTTAGTAGGACCGGAATATTGTTATGGTATAAAAACGGAACGAATAAAAAATACATAAGGATATTATGAAAGAATTATTAGATGACATATCTATTGAATTTCAGTATTTAGCTACGCTCGAAAATCTGGGCGTAGCTAACATACATGAAGCAGTAGATTTCTTATCGGAAAAACACGGCAATGGTGAATTAATTAAACAAATATTTTACGCAATTTTAAGTATCAATTTAAATGAATCAGGAAAACAAAGAACTTTATAATTTAATCGGGGCATATGTTTCAGGCAACATGATGCTTAACCATTTGTCATGTATAAAATCTGATCATGCTACTGCTGATAAAAAAGACAAATATATGTTCAACAAAATCAAAGGTGTTGAAGACGCTGTAAAGAAGTTTTTAAAACCAGTTGAACGTCACCTATTTGATATAGGTGCACAGGATGAAGTATTGGATATGATTGTTGCAGTTCACGATATGATTGACCCTATAATTACGCCAAAAAATGAGCAGGTTTGAAAATCTATACAAAGAGGGTTGCGTTAGAACAGTTACCGGAAAATATATAGATGTATTTGATATGTCTGCAGATGATTTTTGCATTGAAGATATAGCGCATGCATTGTCCCATATCCCGCGATTTGGAGGCCATACGAACGCGTTTGTTTCAGTAGCGGAACATTGTATCAATACATACCACTTCTCTTCTAGAGCTGACCATATGGGCGCTCTATTGCACGACCTTTCTGAAGCTTACATATTAGATATGCCAAGCCCAATTAAAAAGAGACTGCCAGAGTATAAAGCTTTGGAAGAAATTATTATGGAAATAGGAGCTAAGAAATTTGGATTTGAATATCCTTTGTCACCGGGCGTAAAGCTTGCTGATAAATTAGCTTTAGAATTCGAATGGGACCAATATGTTTTACACCAAGGTGTAGAATCATTGACCCCATTCAAAGCTAAGTATAAATTCCTAGAGATTTTTAATACTTTATCAAAGGAACTCTAGCCCCAAGATTAACAGACTTATCTTTTAAATAATAAGAGGCATCGAATATGATGCCTTTATTATTTATAAACGTTCCTCCAACTCCAAGCCCTAAATTAGTATGCAGGTTAACCCCCACGGAAACCGAACTTTTAGGCGCTTCAACTCGATGAATTGTATTTACTATCTTTGGTTGCTTCCATTGATACGAAACAGCCCAATGATTAATTCTATTTTTACTTATTGTATCATAAATGCTAATAATAATATTAGTATCTACGTGATCCCTTGCATAGGTTCTCTCTGCAAAATAATCTTCTAATACCGTTCCGGTATCTACATCTGAAGGAATTTCCAAATACTTAATTGACGTTGCATGTACAGTATCAGTATATTTAATATAACGAGTTGTTGTATCATATACATACTCTGTCTTCACTACTTTATCGTGATAAGTAACAGTTTTTTCGCATCCTCTTGTTAAGAATAAAATTACAGCAAGCATTGTTGCAATAACCCATCCAGTATAGTGTATCTTTTTCATATTATTCTGCAAAGATAGGAATTTTAACAGTAATTCCTCGTTTATCATCTAACAATGTAAATGCCTGTGCTGGCCTTTCCGGCTTGAATCCTGCCTTGTGTCCATAAGGAGATAATCCAATCAATGAGCCGTTCACACAGCAACTAGTTGTTGGGTAAAACAATTGATGAAAGTGACCCAAGCAAGTAAAGTCTGCCTTTCTTTGCTCATCTTTTCTCAATAAATATTTGATTAAAGGTACAGTCAAACCTCCGATTCCCCCACCATATTTTACAGCCTCTCCGTGGAAAAATCTAATGTTCCTACCTAACGCTTTCACATAGCAATCATCCGATTGAGGCATATGGAATTTTACTCTCTTTTCGTTTCTGAAAATATCCTGCAAATCTGAATACATCATATACTCATAGTTTGTTGCTGATGAAGTAGAGATGTGCATCTTCTTTGTATTCCTTCCGTGATTACCAACCGAACAAGGTATAGTTAAATTTACTTTTGATTTTGTCAATAAGAATTCAATACCATTCATCAATAATTTCTTAGCCATACGAATAGCTTCTAATGGCGATAAATTATTTGATTCAATCAATTCATCGTGAATATATCCTGAGATAAAATCCCCTCCTAACCACAATATAGTGTCAGTAATCTGAACATCTTTTGCTTCCTTTTGAATTAATTTAATAGCATTCTGGAATATTGCCTGTGACCTTTTCTCAGCAATCTTTAGATTATATTCGTTAAAGCCATTTACCTGACCTTTACGAACACTCTCTTCAATGTGCCAATCAGATAAACAAATAATTGGAACGCCCTTATTCTTTGAACTCTTAGATGAGTCCATAGGGATTTCATAAGTATCTGTAGGATCTTTAATTGCTAGCAAATCATCATAAGCTTTTTCAGCAGATTCTAGTTTCTCTAATAAATACTGATTCTTGCGTTTGAAATCATTTAACTGCGCTGTAAGAGCTTTGTTCTTACGGTCATCATCAATAATCTTTGCGATGTCAATCGGAGGTAAATCAATTGTTGGTGCTGCAGGTAAAGGGAAAGAAGCAAAATATGCTTCAACCCCTTTCCTTACACCATTTATCGAAACCCCTTTTAATTCCTTTGGATATTCTTCTAACAGAAACCTAGCAAAATTTGCATTGTTTCTTAGGAGTCTTTCATAAGCTTCTATGTTAGGCTCAATGTACTTTTTATACTTGCTCATATTTTATATCTAGCAATAACCTTGCCAATAATTGTTTTATTTATATGGAGTGTAAACAGGCTTTCCGTTAACTCTAGTGCAACGCAATACTTGTTTTCTTTGCTTACCGGTTGACTCCCAGCTTACATGAACCCAATCAGGATTAGTATCAGTCCCATACTCATAAATTAGCTGGTCAAAATTTAAATGGTCCTTAATATAATCAAATACCATTTTATTAGATACACCTGTACCTCTACCATCCTGATCTAAATCAGCTGCTTCACCTGAACAATGTTGTGATGTAGCACTAGAACCTGGAGTTGCATCGTTTAAAGCCTTAGAGCGATATCCTGAAGATACCCAAATTGGCTTACCGAAATGCTCACGCACTTTGTCTAATACGTTTGTCGCTAATCCTTTTAAACACTCTAAGTGTGCAGGAGTTGGCTCATTCTTGATGCCTAAACGCTTTGCTGTTGATGACGGAGTTAATTCCGCTAATGTAAAGTACTTTGATAATTGCATAATATTTTATTGGGGTTTAAGTTATTCTTCTGCGTAATAATCATCTTTCAACATATCAATAAACTCATCTCTTTGTTGCATAAGATACTGCTCACGAGCAATAAATCTTTGCCTCTCGTCTTCAACAATTTTATCAATGTATTGTTGCTTCTGGTTTACAAGATTTGTATATCTTTCTAACTCATCTTTAAATATCATATTTTGATAATAAAGTCCGGCTAACATTAAAATGATTGTGAATGATTGTTCTTTTAATTTTGATAGAAAAGTAGTTTGTGGCGATTCCATTATAATAATATGATAAATAAACTAAATACTGTGACAAATCCTATGGAAGTAATAATTACATCTCTCCGAGTGGTAGATGCATCATCTGTGCCTTTAGCAGCAACAACTGAATTAGGATCTAATTCATATCTGTTCTCTGCTTCATTAAAATTATATAGTAAGTAATTCCCGTTAGGGATTAGAATAGAGCCACGCTTGTAGATGGTATCTCTGACTATAGCAGGTTTAATTTTGGTAATAGAATCAATTTCTATCTTGAGTTTATCAATCTGCGTTTTAGTGTTTTTAAATACGATATTGATATTCTCCGCTTGTTTCTTGGTCATTACAACAACAGTATCCTTACCCTCAATTCGTTGAGTCGGATACGATTGGCTCAAGGTTAAAAGGGGTAGATTTATCAGCAGAGTTAAACTCAACAGCTGCTTTAGTTTCTTGTAATTCATTTTTTAATTGTATTTTTTCTTCCTGTAATGTTTCTATACTTTCTTTCATTACACTTACTTTGCTCGAAGACATCTTATCAATTTGCTTTGTAAGTACAGTAATCTTTTTTAATCTATCTTGAGATTTTTTCATAAGAGCATCTAGTTCTTGCTCCTTTGGGTCTACCATCTTTGGCGGTTGCGCCAAAACAATAGTCATACAAAATACAAGGAAAATTGCTACTCTCATTTTATTATCTGCAGCATCTCAACTTTTGAAATCATATATCCCAATGTTGAATCGCTTTTTCTAATGTGCTCAGTTAATTTATCTATTTTTTGATTTAATACTACAACTTCTGCATTACAATCGTCTATTTGTTTTGTGTAATTCATTTTACCGTCAACATATAGGTACCCAATAGCAACAAGAACAATAAACAATAAACCCTTTACTGGATCCTTGCTAAACTGCTCAAAAGATATTGGCATTGCCGAAGGAACTTTAATTTCCGCTTTCTTCGCCATCTTTCTTTTTACCCCAAATTTTGTCTACAGAAGCTAAACCTAAACATCCGAAGGCTAACAATGCAACAGAGTCTACAAGCTCCTTAGAAGGGGCGAAATGAGCCTCTGTGAATGAATTAGAATACATAGTGATGCACAATGTTAATGCACACATAATACCTACAAATCTCTTAGAAGATGGTGTGCCTTTCTCATCTTTGAAAAGACCGCTTAACCAAGTTTTAATATTATTCATCATTCTTTATAATTTTGTTGTAAAAATCTTTAGCCTTTAAAACTAACGTCATTAACGCAATAAGGAAACCGATAAGAATACCTGTCTTACTTATTAAATTCCAAAAAGGATTAGTATCTGCGAAAAATGTTGACATTTGTATTTGATTAACTTGATAGATAGCCCACGATCCTACACCGCTAACGATGCCTATAATCGGCTTTTCTCTTAACTCTTGAGTGAAGAAATCCATTTTTTTTACAAGGATTGACATAATAGGTAAAACATATACAAATATAATAATTTTAAACTATATTACCGACAATATCTGACCTTTAGCAAGGATGGATAATCCGGTGTGTGTTGCAATAAAATCCTCCAATGCTTTTGCATCTTCTTCATTTAATTCCAACTCTTCGCATGCTTGAAGCTTTAATACTATAGGCCATAATTTCCTAGCATCGCCTTCTACCGAAGAAGCTAATAAATTAGCAATTAATTTTGCGGCATTTGCATCCTTAATTGGAGCGCCATCTAATCCCTTTAAATCAAAATTTAAATCTACTTTCTTTAATTCCATATAGCTGTTATTTAATCCTACAAATATAATAAAAAAGCCACACATTTCTGCGTGGCTCTAGTATCGTAAAAAGGGTATTTTTACTTTTCCATTACTAAAATAAGTAAGTCCATAAACGTAGGATATGACTCCTCAGTTTCAAGGTCTTTTAACTCATCCATAGTGATTTCCTCGAATTCAAACTCAATTTCTTTAGCTAAAAGCTCATCCATTTTGTTAGCGAATTCAATGTACTTAGGGTTAAACTCTTTTACTTCTGCCTCTGCATCTACATACATAGGAATTGAAATAGAACCATTCTCACCTTCAGTACCATACTCCTTAATTAACTCTTCCCTTAACTCATCGTTTGCCTTCTTAATAGTTGACAAAGAGTTAAGTAACATTTTCAATTTGAACTTGGCAATCATCGGCATTTTATGGCTTAATAAGCCTTTTAATATCGATTCACCTGTTTGTTGGTTTTGTAAACCGCCTATCTCTGCCTCTAAAGACATGATTTGAGATAGTTTTAGCGTAGCTTTCTTCTTTTGATTCATATAAATTTAAATTTAAATTACTCTACGATAAGGACTAAGCCTTTTTCATCCGCAACGATTTGGTATAATACTGCGTTATCAGTACCCCAAGTAGCGAATTGCTCGTCAGTCATCTGTACGTTACCTTGTAATAATTGCATACCATTAGCGTCAGCTAAGTAGTAATATAATGTACAATTTACAGCTGAAGCTGAGAAGCTATTAGCTTGTACATACAATTGAGTAGCTGTTCCTAATGTCGGTACTACTACTGGTTCGATAGGCTTTAAGCCATTTGTCATTGGTGTTGGTTCCATTTTTTTCTAATTTAAGCAAATATAAGTATTTTTTTTAATAAAAGTTTATTTTGTAGTCTATAACACATAAGGTGTTTATCGTTGTAATTGTTGTATTAACAGCTCTTATTACAATAGAAGAAGCCCCTTGGTTATATGTAATATCAAATAAAGAGGCTGCCATTACAATATCTTCCGCATATGCAAAAGAAGAATCTGCAAGTGCTGTATAAGAAACAGTTGCAGTAATATCAACAATTTGAACATTACGATAATATATAATAGAAGATTTTTGATTTGATACATCAAATAAAGTAGCCTTTACCTCAACATCTGCTATTTTATTAGTAGCAATACCAGCTAAACTTAAAACATTTACATCACTAAAGCCTACCGTAGCTGAATGAGATAATTGTATTTGTTTTCTGTAGGTGTACATATTAATATTCTAATTTACAATCAAATAAAACAGTTGAATCCGTATTAGTATTTACTAAATCTAAAAATAATGTATTACCTGAAATAGAAGATGCCATATTATATTGAAGAGTGCCCCAATAAAACTCTAATACTAAATGCTCATTTAAAATAAGGTAACCGCTAGAACTATCTTTAGAATAGGTATTAATATATCTATATATCCCCGCCTCTTCCATAGTTGAATTATTTAAAGCTCTACACGAATATAATATATCAATAGTAAATGCTGAATTGTTTGGGATAGCAGATAAATCTATTGTTACTATGTTTTGTTGAGGGTCGTTTACACCATCGTATCTTATTAATTTCGTAGCCATTATTGATATAGTGTATAAGTGTAAACATCTGCAATCATTGTAGCAGTACCTGAGATCAATCTTGGAGTATGTACAATAATATCATAATAATATCCCTCTCCTGCTTGATAGTTATAAACTAATGTAATAGAAAAAAAATCGTTTACATTAGAGGTATCATTTGTAATTAAATGCCCATATTTTGCCCAATCAGCAGCTGTTACTATAGGGAAAAAGTTCTGTACACTATCTCCTTGTGGTAAAAATTCAACACTTGTCTGTAAGTCTATAACCATTACATATAACTCAGCATCAACAATATTATTAGCTGTGTCTTTATAGGCAACTGTTATCTTAAACGTAGTCATAGGGTATTGCCCTGATTGATTATTATTATTTGATACAAGGAATGTGCCTATGTTGTAATCAGTATCTTGAGAAACATTATTATCTTCCCAAGTCTGCCTGCTTGTATCTAATTTATATGTAGTCGATAATCCCATTATGATAATACTGTTTTGTTACCTGCTGAATCTACTACTTGTAATTCATATACGCTACCAATCAAAACCTCTTGGAAGTAGCAACCATTTGTTCCTACGTATACCTTATTATTTACTGTTAAGTCACCTGTAATAGTACCTCCTGATAATGGTAAAGCGTAAGAGCTATAATTCCCTGCATATAAGACTGTACTTCCGTTAACTTTAAACCCACCTTTCATATTAATAATACCTTCTCTAAAATCAACTAAACCGCTAACTTGATTTGGATAAGTACCCCCTACTGTTGGGTTATAAAATGCCATACTACTCCAACCTACTAACGCAAAATTATAAGTTGAAAAAGAAGATCCATCTCCAGTACCATTTACAAATTGATTTAATCCATATGCTTGTGCAAAAGTTAAACTTCCATTAACTCTACCATTCCCATTAACATCTAATTTATAACCTGAATCTGTTGTAGTACCGATTAATGTATTTCCATTTTGTTTTACAACAAAGTTTTGAGAATAACCTAAAAATACATCATTATTTGCTTTTAATATTGTATGCCCTGCTGATGTAAATTCTACATAACTATCACCAAATATATTACCACCAATTTTACCAACAACTGATAAAGCGTGAATAGGACTTGTTGTACCAATTCCGACATTACCCGCAAAATATGATAATCCATCATTTCTAACAATAAATAAAGTATTTCCACTTGAATTAGCAGCTTCAAAAGCATAAGCACTTGAATCATTTGTTGTACCCCTAACTCCTAATCGACCATTTGTTGATGCGCCTACACTTACACTACTCGAAAATGTTGCTGCACCTGTTGTAGAAATTGTTAATCTTGAAGCTCCTGCCGTATAAAATATAAGATTATTTGTTGCTAAAATATAAGAGTTTAATGCTTGTTGATAAAACTCAAGAGAAGCACCTCCTGTATCTCTTACTCGTATAGATGTTTCTGTTGTACCAACAACATCTAGTCTTTTACCCGGACTTGTAGTTCCAATACCTACATTTGTGCCATTATCATAGATTATACTATTACCTACAACAGACCCACTTGTCCACTTAGCAACATAGTTGGTTGTACCAACACCTGTCACAGGGTCAGTTATAACTGCTTGGTATTGTGGAATGTTTAACACACCACCGCTATAAGTAGCCGCGCCACTTGTTCCAAGTGTTGTTAATGAAATCGCTCCTTGTGCTCTTGCGTTTGTAAAGTAAAGATTAGTGCCTTCTGTTAAGTCAGTAGTGGTCTTTGTAGCAAATGCTGAGTTAAATCTTGCAGCTGTATAGTAAAGATTAGTTCCTTCTGAAATGTTAGAAGTTGTCAATGAAACAGCTCCTGTAAATCCATTCACAGATGTTACTGAGTCAGTATTATCTACCTGTTGCCAAGCAGTACCGTCAAAAATTGCCCAATCCCCAATATTCCAATCTGTGATACCGTCTAAGTTTGTAGAACCCGCCACATTGACGATGTAATACCAACCTTGTGTACCAACACCACTCGATAAAGAAGGGCTGTTAGTAGATGCATTCCATACGCCTTTGTAAATTGTACCACCTACTAAACTATTTAATTGGTTTTGTACTTTACCAAAAGCTGTTACTATTGAGTCTGTAGCATTAACTGTTCCACCGGTGATATTTAATCCCGTTAAGACTTTAGCTGTTACAGCATTATTTGTAAGTGTTACTGCCGCACTGCCCGGTCCTGAAGCTGTAGCCTCTCCCGTTAATGCTGTAATATAACTACCCGCAGGTTGTTTATTATTAAATGTATTCCAATCTGCTGAAGTTAAGTATCCATTTGTAGAGATACCTGCTGCAGACATACTAATTGTATTACTTGCTATTGATAATGGAGATGTAGCACTTGTTATTCTATTGGTATATGCTGTATCCCATTCAGTTTGACTTGCATTTGTTGGAATGCTGTATCCACTTTGAATGCTTAATACCCCTGTTGTTGAGTTGTAGTCTAATCCAATTACAGTCTCACTGAATGCTGCTCTTGAGCGTGCATCAGTATAGTATAAGTTTGTTCCTTCAGCAATGTTAGTAGTTGTTCCTGCAGTTTTAGTCCACAAAGAAGTTGAAGAAACATACTGAAGTATATCTCCATTAGCAGGACTTTGAGCAGCCACATTATGTAGCTCGTCCATTTCGTAACCATTCTGTATCTTAATCTCTACAACTCCTTGTGTAGGGTGTTGTCTAACTACAATAGCAACATATACTAAATGAGCAGGAGCATATTGTTTAACAGAAGTCCACTCACCTGCTGTAGTAGAACTTAAATAAAGTATAGTACCCGGAGCATAGCTATTAGTATTTAAATCTATTAAAGAACCACTAACAACAACAAATCCATTATTATTATCTGTAATGTCATTCTGAACAACGCCATAAGTTTGTGCAGATGTAGCATCACCTGTTGCTAAAGCCTTTGTAATCGTAGGTAAGTTTCCGTGACCACCATTAATATATACAACTGTACCTTTTGCTAAAGTAGCACCTGTTTCATTATAAACTTCTGTAATTAATGTTTGAGCTTCTGAAGCAATTGTTGGGAATGTAGCTAAGCTACCATCACCTCTAACATACTGAGCAGTTGTACCTGTTGGATACGGGTAATAATTTTGATTCTTAACAAACGCAGTAGTTGCGATTTTGGTAGAATTATCACTAGTGGTAGGAGTTAAAGCTGTAGCCGTATTATTTAATGTAGTAATACCATCTACAGTTATCCCTGCCTTTGCGTATAGAACAGATAAAAAATTCATATTTTATTTAAATTATTTTTTTATAATCACTCTATATTGGTTTGTAGTTGGAGCAACAGCGAATGTTACTGTAACAACAGATGTAGATGTTCTTGCAACATCAGTATAAACTGTATCACCTGTAGCAACCTCTGCAACCTGTACTACAACATCTAGTGTACCTAAGTTGTGTGTTAGTGCAAAAGATGTAGCGGATCCGTTACCAATTGTAGCAGCGTAACCACCAACTCTTGAATCTAATAATGTAGTTAATTTTAAAGGTGTAACGATTCTTAAATCATCCGTACCTGCATTTGTTTCTGCTTGTGTAGCAATCTCAGCAATACCAGCAACAGTTTCTGTAGCTTGAGTAACATTTGTTTGTAAGATTGTCCAATCCGTAGTTGTAGTAGTAATTGGATTATCAACATTTGCAATAATAACATCCCCAACTTCCAACACAGCACCATGTATAGTTCCAGCAGATGTTACTCTCCAATAGTCACCTTTGTTTGTACCCCCCGGTGCAACAGGGAAATCTGTAGATGCACCTGCATCAAACCCACCAACAAAATAACCTAATGAAGCAACTGCAGAATCTACATAAGTCTTAACAGCATTTTCAGTTGTTAATTTTACCGATGAGTTACCTGTGATTGAATCTGTCCAAGCAGCTGTTGCTAACTTTGCAAATGTAGTACCACCATCCTTCAAACGGATTGTGTTTGTACCAATTTCAATAGTAGAGTTATCTACTACTACCTGCAAGGTAATTGCACCTGCTGTACCACCGCCTGACATACCTGATCCCGTAGGAGTAAGTACAGCTGTAATATCACCAAATGTAGCCCATGATGTACCATTGTAGTAGTACAAGACATCGTCTGTAATATTATAATAAACTTGTCCTTCTGCTGGTGATGAGGGTGGTGTTGAACGTGGGTCTACGACAAGGTTTATAACCGTTGTCCCTTGTCCCATTTGAATGTCGGTGAGAAATTTCTGTGCCATATTAGTTTAAGTATGCCTCACCTTTTATTTCAGATGAGAATATTAATGTTAATTGATTAATTGTATTGTATGCTATATCCCCATTTACTACATCACCATCTAAATCTATTACTGTTACTGAAGGTCTAAACCCTAAGTTATGTGTTATTACCCAAGTTGTACTATTAGTCATTTGGATATGTCTATATGATTGTGGAACATAAATTGGCAGTACCGATTCATCATTACGAACCAAATTGATTGTATAAGTATCAGCTTTTTGCACATTTGCGCTTGCGATTGAATTATCAGCAGCGGCAGTCCATTCAGCAATCCTTGCATCATCTGAAGATAATTTTCCATCTAATTGGTCTTGGATATTAGAAGTAGTACCGCTAACATAACCAATTTCAATATCGGTAGTTGCTGATGCGGTTAAAAACCCCTCATCGTCCGTTACAACAGCCCTATTAGGCGTTAAAATAACTGTTGGAGTAATATCTGTTGCAAACTCTTCTAATGTTCTGTAATAAAATACTCCATTTGCATCCATTACAGCTACTCTTGGCTTTATTCCGGTATCTGTAATGTTTGATATTGTTAATTGCCCATTAGTTCTTATTCCTCCTGTAACCCAAATAGACCCAACTTGCGCTGCGGCAGAATCAAGCCTTACAACGACTTGGTCCGTCTCAACGGTGCTATCATCTAACTTAGTTAATATTAAGCGTCCATTAGCATCAAAAGCAGCAGCAACGATAATATTATTATAAGCTTCATAAGAGTAAACTAATCTAGGGTCATTATCACCAACAACGATTGGGTCATTATCATTTACAGCCGGAACCGAAAGTCTAACCTTACCAAAAATAGTAGCAGTAGCAAATGGAAGACCATTGCCATCACCAACAACAATTATAGGGTTACCTACTAAAGAGTTAAAAAAAAAAGTTACGCCTGGTAGCGGAGTGCCTATGAAAGAGATGGCCTTGTATATCTGGCCGACTATGGACACCAAATCGGTGGGAATGTTTTCAATTCGCCACTCTATATCCTTAATAAAAGTATATGCAGCCTTTAGCCTAAGTTCAAACTCAGGGCTAACTTCTCTGCCATTCTGTTTAAGCTCATTAAGAGCAACCATCTGATCTGCATAGGCTGCCTTAACTTGTCCAAACCAAACTTCTATTTCTGGTAATGTCCTCATTTATTTATATTATAATGCACAAAGTGCATTGGCTTGGTCTAATAAAACTTGTGAACCTTCTACGTCACCTGTAGATGCAGCATATTGAGCAGCATTAATACAAGCATCCATAGCAGACATTGTATCTAATTTAGGGTTTGAACCAATCATATTCTGCATATCTACTCTGTAGTTTGATGCAATCACACCCTTACAAGTGTATGCAAAACAAGCAAATACTGGAATGATAATTGACTCATATACGCTACCCTCAACCACAACTTGCGGGATGATAGTCATTGTAACCTTAATAGTAAAATCTTTTGCAAGTGGCTCTAATGTGTAATTGTTGCCATCTGCGTATGGGAATGAAACTAATTCTAACGTTCCATCTGCATATTCAAATGCAATTGTACGCGTAGAAGCAGGGTAGCTAGTGACAATAACTACTAAGTCAGTTTCAATTTCAATTTCATTAACAAAATTAAAATTAACATCGTCCGCGTCAGCAGTTACAGTTACATATGTAGCGCCTGCCACAGCAGTTACAATAGCAGCAATAGTTGTATTTGCATTAATACCCGCAGCTATTTTAGTACACTTTTGAGCCACAGTATCACCCGATAAAACAGGGATACTGATAACGACAGTTGTAGTACCTGAAGTAAATGTAAATCTAGCAGCAGTCTTACCCGCAGTATCAGCAGGGGTTAAATGCTGGTATTTTCTCCTCTGTGCCGGAATGTTTTCCGTTGCATAGTCCGTACTGTCTTGGAAAGTAGCCTCAGTACATAATGTGCCTTGAGGTAATGCTACGATTAATGCTTCTATCATAATACTACAAATATAACGAAAATTTAGTTTAATTTATATTGTTCTCTTCAAGGAATTTCTTGCGTCCTTCTTTTTCTCCTGCTTGATATGCCTTCTTTATTTTCTCTAGCAATTCATCACTATACCCTGGTGCAGTAATTATTAACTCTTCAGCTCTTTGCCTTCTCGCTTCCCCTACATATTGCTGATATTCAGAGTATTCTTTTTGAGTCAATTTAATTTTTTTATCTTTTAATTCAATAACATCTTTAGGAGGTTCTGGGATTAATCCTTCTTCTCCCCCTGACTCTTGGAATAACATTAATAAATCCTTATACATTGGATCAGAAAATACATCCGATGTTTTTGTAACATCCACTAATTGGTATGCATAAGGATTTTCTTTAGTAGGGTTTTGTTTAATAGGCTCTCCAAACAACCCTCTTTTTAAAGGCAATTCTTTATCATCTCCTGTAAATATACCATACTTAGCTTTCATAACATTAATGAATTGCTGTTTAAAGTTCTCATCTTTAGTTACAACAGCATACTCTCTATTAGCCCTACTCAAAGCATCAATTGTATTAGGACTAAAAGCACTTGTTAATGATCTTAAATATTGTTGACCATAATTATCATATTCCCCTTTCACTATTGCATTAGCAATAGCATTGGCTCCTTGATAAAAACTTTGGTCTAAAGCAAACTTAGCCCCCGCACTTGCAGCCTCTAATCCAGATAATGAACTAAGCATAGAAAAAACTTCTTCTTCTGGAATTTCATCGCCTGATGTAGTATATAAAGGTTTTTTAGATTTCTTTTCAGAATCTTTAATTGAATTAGTATTTATAATTAATGCTGCTCCAGGGATTCCCATTTTGTTTAAATCTTTCTTTTCATCATCAGCTCTAGGAGAATAATCACCTGTAGCTAATCCTCTTTTTAATGCAGAATAATTTAACTGATCTTCTCCTCCAGTTACTTCTTTTAATTTTTTAGATTTCAATGAATCCTCTTCTTCAGATTTTTTAGTAATTAAACCTTTGCTAGCTAAAGATATTGCTAATAATCTTAATGATATTGCAACCGTAAACACCCCAACATTATCAACAAATGCTCTTCTGTGTTTATCAAAATCTTCTTTTAATTCTTTTAATTTTTCTACTTGTTTAGGGTCAACTGTTTTAGATTTTTCTATTTCACTTTTTAATTTTAAATATCGCGTCATAGATGTCTTTGCCATAGATCCTTGTAATAATGCCTTTGCAGCAGAATATTGAGGGACAGAATAATTAAGTGATTTATCAAGTACAGATGCAGGTGTTTTAACAAAAGGTGCATTTAACTTTACTATAAAATATTTAATAGCATCAGATAAAAGAGGATTTTTATCACTTAACTTGGCATCTATTTCTTTATTTAATCTTACAAACGCATCAGAAAGCATTGTTGCATCTTGAAAAGTTGCATTTTGTGCTTCTTTTTCTGCAATTTTCAAACTAGATTCATCAGGAGAAATTAAAAATGATTCTAAATCTTTCCCCTTTAATCCTTTTATTTGACCCTGTTCAATAAGACTAGCCGTTTTTACAGGCTCATAAAATGGATCATCACCAATTGGTAATAACCTAAGCATAATATTCCCAGCTACACCAAAGGTCCCTTCATATGCATTTGATAAAAAACGTTCCGTATCAAATGACCCGTCAGCTTTTTGTGGTAATTCTAATTCAGCATCTCCTCTTAATCCAAATTGTCTAAAGATATCTTTCCAAGCCTCTATAGGATTTAATTGCCTTTGAACGTCATATTTTTCTAAGTCTTTTGGAGTACTTCCTTTCAACCCTTTTCTAACTGCACTTTTAATGCCTCTATAAATTGAAGAAGGTAATTTTTTTACTTGCGTTTTATTTAATCTACTAAGCCTTGTTCTATCAAATTCACTTGGTAAAACTTTACTAACTAAAAAATCTACAGCAGCAGATACCTGCTTTGCAGGAATGGATGTAAACTTGTACATTAAATTGGCATATGGATTTGTTTCTATAGATAAAGGGGCAAGCATATTACCTTGAGTACCCATTCCTAAAGTTTCAAAAATCTTCTTAGGCAAGAATCTTTGCATTTTTTTGCCCATTGCCATCTTAGCATCTTCATACTTTTTCTCAGCAGCAAATTTTGCAGCCTCTGTTTCTAGAGTTACTTCTTTAGCATGCTCTTTTGTAGCCTCTAAAAATTCTTCTCGTGCTTTTTGTTGCGCATCAAATAGTTTTGCGAAGTCAGCTTTTTGTGCTTCTGTTAGTTTAAAACCTTTACCCTTTAAAAAATCCTCAAAGAAAAATGTAAATGATTCTGGAGTAGAAGATTTTAATTCTGCAAATTGACGGATGACTTGTCCAGCAGCAGTCCCAATTGATGCCATATCTTCGGCAACTTTTTTAGCTTCTTCTGTACGACCTGTTTTTAGATATTCATTAAACAAAGAAATACCTGCTAATATAGCAACATTCTTTTTTGAATCTTTGTCTAACCCTTCTTTTAGTACTCTTACTTCAGCTAATTTTTCTGCCTCAGACAATGACTCAACAGCTTCTTGAGCTTCAACAATCTTTTGAGGCTCATAGTAACTAGTTTTTGCTTTATCTAAATCCATTACAATATCTTCTGCTTTAGGATTATCCTGAACAACATCAGACTTTTGTGCAGATTTAATAACGCCTCTCTTTGTACCTTCTGGGGTTTCTTGCAAAATAGAAGTAGTTCCACTTAATTTTGCAGGATCTACAGATTTATCTGCAATCAGATTATCTAATAGTCCATTGTGAAGTTCAGTAGCAAAATCTGCATATGAATATTCTTTCCCATCAAAAGTTACAATACAAGGGTTTTTAGCCATGATTAAAATAATTTATCTTCTAACATTAATAACTGGAATTTCTCTCCTACAACAACGCCATCTAAAAGATTCAATTTATCGCTATACTCAGCAACTGAATCCTTTTGAATCTTTCTGAATTCTTGTAAGAAATCAAATACACATAAGTCACCAATCCTAAAAATCTTCATTGAAGTATCTTCATATTCCTCATACAAAGCGTATTCAATATCATAAGCCTTTTCTATAATCTCTACTAAACTTTTAAATTCTAATTGAGGTTTTTCAATGGTAGGTAAAGCCGGAGTTACATTCCAATCAACAATATAGTTTTCAATAAGCTTTGCGTGACCTAATTCATCTTCACTTTCTTTTGCAAAGAATGAAGCAGCTTTAAAAAAGCCAACATTCTGGCACCAATTTGATGCTGAACGATAGAAGTATGCAGCGTTAAACTCATCTTTAAGTCTAGGCAATAATAAGTCTACGACCTCTTTAGGTAATTTTTCCGGTTTTTTCATAATTATTTATTAAGGGCAATCGCCTGATTTTTTTAATCTATCTCCTAAAGCTTCTTCTAAAGCTTTCATATTTTCTAAAACAAATTTAATACTAGGATTCTCATCAAGCATTTTTTGTCTTTGTTTGTTAATACTTCTTTTTTTAGCAGCTCCTTCTACATCCATCATTTCTGAATAAAGATTTTGAGCTTCTACAAATTTAGCATTTATTTCTTGTTTCCTCGCTTCGCTGCCGATATTGCTATCGCTACGATTTGCTTCTGGCTGCGTGGTTTCCCCTGCGCCCCCTTCTGGTTCCCCGACTTGAGGTTGTCCTTCTTCAGCTCGCGGATATTGCTGCTGATTGCCTTGTTCACCGCCTTGCTGTTCGATTGGTTCTGTACTGATTTTAGTGGCATTCTCTGTTGGTTTAGTTTTTAACGACTCTTTATTTAAAACAAGAATACTTTCTACTCCTCCTTTATTTCTTTGTGTAATATCTTCATCCGTAAAAGAGATTGCATCAAACCCCTTTTCTTTTACTGCTTCTTTTATTTTAGCTATATCTGATTCAGAAAAAGAAGTTTCAAATCTAGGATCTAATAGTTCGTGAAGCATTAACCCCTCAAAATCTGTTTCACCTTCTTTATTTTTTAATCCTAAATCTTCAATTATAGCTCTTACACCTTCTTCTTCAATTATTTTATTTTTATCTAATTCAAAAGATGATACTTTTCCCTCATTTATACCTGCATATTCTTTAGCTACATCTTTATCTGGGGTAAGGTAAAGATTCCCTTCAGAATCTAAATTACCTCCATGAAAAAATTGTACTTTCTCTCCCTCTGGCTTTTCTCTTTTTTGTCTACCTATTTCAAAATCGTAAGTAGTTTTTGTAATAGGCTGCTCTTTGCCTTCTTCACCAAACTTTTTAAAATATTTACCATCTCTTTCATAATATGTAAATTGGTTTTTGTTTTCAATCTTTATCCCATCTAATTTAGATTCATTAGCATAATCAAATTGCTCCTCCGTAATAGGTTCTACTTTCCCATTTACTTCTTTTTCAAATCCATTTTCTGTAGCACGATAAACTATTTCAGCACCATCGTTAACAGCTTTAGCAGAATCTTCTGTAGCTTTTATTTTATCTTCAATAATTACTTTCTTTGTTTCAATATCGCTTTTAAATGCAGGATCTACATTTTCAGCATTAAGAGCATCAGATTCTCTTTTTAGCTTATCTCTAATATCAAGAATGTTTAATACTGCTAATTGTGCTTTTGGACTAACTGCCTCTGGGATTGCCTTTAATCTACTCCTTTTTAAATCAATACCTTCTAAAATAGATTGTACATCAGGTTCATTAAATTTATTTTTAGTTAAATCATTTACTAACTGAGTTCTAAATTCATTATACTGATTATCATCTTTAATTGTTTCTTGTATCTTTTTATTGATGTAATTATCAGTTGCCTCTTTAGTGAATGCACCTGTAACCCCACCAACTGCAAAACCTCCAACTGCCCCATTAACTAAAGCTTTTGCAAACCTCATTTTAACATCAGGAGTTTTAAAAATCTCTTTCCCTAATATTTTATTTGTAGCTTGTTCTGTTCCATACATTACTCCTTCTATCCCCCCCATTGCTGTACCTTGAGTAGCTGCGTTGTATGCGGCTTTTGTACCCATAGATGCAACTTTACCTGCATACGACTTAGCAACAGAAGATATTTCATCTTGAATAATTTCAGGAGTAATATTCTTTCCTGTTTTAGAAATATTATCTAAAGCCTTATCTGCTATATATCTAGTTACTTTATCTTGAGCTGATTTAGGTAAGCCCTTTAGCATTTTATTTATACCATAGTGGCTAATTGCACCAACAGCTAAACCTATTGTAGACCCATAAGCAAATGCTTGGTCCTCATTTAATCCTTTTGCAAGGGCATCGTTCTTAGCAGACTCAAACATTGTAGTGTACATGCCTGCACCACCTGTAGTAGCATTTTGTGCTATCACATCTGCTACCATACCTACGCCAACAGGAATAACATCCCAAGTAAATAAATTCTCTTCTGTATTTTTTCTTACTTTTTCTTTATATTCTTTTGTTGAAATACCACCTACAGTTTCTGCTGCTTTTTCTATATCAGCTGCAACACCCTGCTTAATTGCAGTTTTGGCTTTTTCATCAATAGGAAGCATCATCCCACCTGCCTCAATAACAGGAGTTCCCATCATCTTTCCAGCAATAAACTCTTTAAAATCTTGAGCAGCTGCTGCGGTATTTGCAATACCTTTTACCCCACCAGATAAAGCTTGGTCCGCAATATATGTTAACCAATTATTTCTAGCAATATTATCTTTAGCAATAGGGTCTTCTTTTTCAGCAGAAACAGTTGCTCCTTCAGGGATACTTACTGTATACGCAGTATCTGGGGAAGAACCTTCATTTGTAGGTCCTTGAACAGTCACAAAATCAAATTCAGGGAATTTAGCATCAACTATTTTCTCATCTTTATACTTATCTTTAGTTGCTTTATATTCACCTATAGCCTTTAAAAATTTAGCATCATTATTTAAATCAGGAAATGTTTTGAATAAATCCTCATCTGTTATTTTAGGATTTTCATCTACTGCTGTACTGATTTTATTGATTAAATCTTTACTGACTTTGTATTTAATATCCTCTACCATTATTTTTATTTTCTAGGGGTTGAACCACTAACTGAATTACCAACAACTGTCTTTTGGTCTAAATAATTATCAAATCCCCATGCTTGAGATTCAAGAATAGCTGGTTGATCTGCTTTTGTAATCTTATCTTGAGGTAAAGACCCAATTGGCTGAAGATATACATTCCCATCCTCATCACTAGCTTCAAGCATATTTACATATCTAATTTCTTTTGGGGTATAGGTATTTATTTTATCAGAACCAGAAATTTTAGCACTTTTCTTATCAGTTCTATATGAGTTGGTATTTGCTAAATAATAAGACCCTTTACCTTCAATAATAGGGACAGCAATAATTCTAGTAGTTGTTAGTTTAATCGGAGTTGCAGATTTTATCATCGAATTACCATCACCTAACTTAAAGAATCCATCCTGAGCATTAGTCTCATATTTAATATTTATAGGAGTACTTTTAATAACAGGTACATTCATTTTTAAGAATGTATCCTCTCCTTTTGCGTTAGCTGCTTTAATATATTTTTTAGCTGTAACATAAGATTCTACAGGTTGATTAATACCAGGGTCACTAATTGCTGCGCTACCCCCTCCAAAATTAAAGTTAAATCCATTACCACTACCGCTTGCACTCTTAGTTGTTTCGTTAGTAACCTCTTGTAAGTCACGGAATCTTTTATCGATTGCATAATCTAAGAAGTTAGCATCGCTAATTTTATTACCAGACTCTTCCCATCCTCGACCATAAGTACCTACCATAAAATCATAGTAGTCCGAAGATTTAGCTATCTTATCTGCTACATACTGAGTAAATATATTTTTGCTTAAATACTTTCCATTTGTAGTAACAAGATAATCTTTCTTATCTATTTCCGCAGGAGCAAATGTAGTTGGAATATCTGCAGTTGCAGCATCAAGAATAGCTTTTTCTGTCTTAACAATATCTTCTGGATCAGGCTTTGGCATGTAATCAGTTTGATATAATGGATAACCTTTTGTTGGAGAATCTAAAGCTTTTCTATATTCCATTTTTTGCTGTGTAGAAAATCTTCCAGCATTACCCGTAGCGGTCATTGAGGAACCAATTGCTACAAGGTCTTTATTTCTTTGTTTAGATTCATTAACATCTATTTCAAATTGTTTTTTTGAACGGTTATGTTCCTCAGCAGCTTTTATTCTTTCTTCTCTAGTTTTTGCACTTTGAAGATTGCCATATGTTTTTAATACATTTTCATATGCAGCGGCAATGGCTTCATTATCCTTAGTATGAATACCATCAATGCTTATTTTATCTAATGTGTTTTTAAGTTCTTTATCTGCATCAGCCTTAGCTTTAGCTTCAGCTTTTTGTTTAGCAGCTAGTCCGGCTAAAGTTTTATCAAACTTTACAATTTGGGCTTCTCCTGAACCTATACCACTAGGGGCTGTACTTAATCCTATGTTCTCCATTAATCTCTAAATTTGTAATTCCTATTTGAAGTTAACCTATTCATTGTAGCTTTTGACCAACTAGAATTGTTAGGGTCAGAAGCAAAATTAGAACCTGTATTTAAATTAGAATCTGTATTTAAACTAGAACCTGTATTTAAATTAGATGATCCACTTGATTTACCTGCGCCACCTAATGTTGCAGCGTAATACCCGCCCATGTCGGCAGCACCTGCAATATTTTGAATGCCTGCGCCCTTCATTGCAGCAGCAGCAGCAGCTGTTTGGTCGTAGCTTCTTTGTTTAGCACGAGCAATAATTTCTCTTGCATTTAATACTCTTAATTGATTTTGTTGACGAGCTATAGCATCTTGTGCATTTAATTGATTATACCCTTTATTTCCAGCACCAACAACTCCTGCTAAAGCACCAGCAGTATTCCTTCCCGATTGAAGTTGTTTAGCCCCAAATGCCATATTTGAATTTATTTGGTTAGCTTGATTTTGATAAGCTTGTTCAGGCATACCTTCAGCAGCCATTCTTTGAGAAGCAGCTAAATTTTTAGTATACTCAGAACCAACTTGCTGGTTTTCAAGTTTATTATTCTTTGCCATTTTACGGCCCTGATAGTATTGGTATCCGCCTAATGCAGCCTTTGCTACTGCTGCTCCTATTAATAGTGGTAACATATTATAATCCTGTTTGAGGTGACTGAACGTACTTTATTCCAACCGATAACAAATATACGAAATTTGTACTATTATTTCTTAATTTGACTTTAATCCACTTCCCTTTTAGTTGGTCACCATTCAATAATGGATAAGTAACTCCGGGAGTAGTTCTTGAATCTCTTAGGAATGCCGCGTGTGATTCTCCTTCTAAAACAGCAAAATCAGACTCTAGGAGCGAAGATGTTTGGCTTAAAGAAGTGTTTATCTCAGTTGCATCCCAAGTGTCATTGGTGACTTCGTTTATAGCTATAAATGATTTCTTTGTTAAAGGAGAATCATTTGATACAATAGTAACTGTAGCGTCGTAATTTGTTCCATAAAAATTACCATAAGAATTAGTAGCATTATGCTTATAAAACTTATCAGCACCAAATGAATATAAGTCGTTTTTAAGTGTTGCAAAATAATTAGGAATTATATCTAAGAAAGAAGTAAACCCATCTGAATTTTCAGAGAATATTACTGTACCATATAAGCCACCTCCTGCAGTAGAATAAATTACATACTCTTGATTTTTAGGGTCAAACCCTCCACGTACAACTGTTGCATTTTTTAGATATGTTCTAAAATAAGTATTCATTTTAGCTGTAATAGAAATTGGAGTTATACCATTTTGAGCTAACCTCCAAACAATGCCTCTATTCTTATCTACGCCATATACCTTACTTCCTGAACGAATATAAGCTTCAGGTGAATCTCCGATACCAGCTTCAAAATCATAATAGACTATGCCATTTAAAAGCTTTTCAGAATTTGAAACTAAAGTATCATCAACTTTATCAATAATTAACTTTTCAAATACCCTAACTCTACCTATCCTTAATTTTTGACCAACAATCATAATACTGCCATCAATATCTAGCTTCTCAATAGGACCATACATATTACTATAATCCTGATAAGATTCATTTGAGAATGAGTTAATATTATTTATTTGAGTCCCTGGAACATACCCATTACCAAATCTAACAGTAGAGTTATATGCAACTTGTTTTTCAAAAGCATTTTGCTGATTAGCTCTCCCCGCGTCTGTAGTAAAAGTATCACAATTAAAATCTGAGAAAGATGGTGATTCACACCAAGCTTCGTAATAAGCTTGATCAACAAGTAGCTCTATTGGATCTGATACAGGTAAAAACCTATTCTTATACCAAACATCACCTGTTTGAGAAATATGGATTAATGGTGTTACAGATGGGTTAGATGAACTTTGGTCTTGATTCCCTTCTGTTGCATATATTTTTTTATGATAACAAGTAGATAACCCTTTATTCCCAATATCACCAAATTCCGCAATTTCCCAAAATAAATTATCATTAACTACTGCAGATGGTCTATATATTTCACAAAAGAAACTATAATAATAGCCCGATGCACTCATATCGGTAGGTGCAGTATTAGCAGCAATAATTAATTTACCCTCATCATTTATTGATGTAATTTCTGTATCAAGACTAATAAATTCTCCTGTATTTGTTGAACTTTTATTTATAAATCTAATTCTATCTCCCTTAATCCAAGAGTAAGACAAATTAGTACCATACCTTTCATTAGTTTCTAATAATGCTGTTTGAATATCAACAGTAGCTGTTGTGCCTGTTTTAGTAATATTATTTGCAAAAACATCTAAAAAGAAATCTATCTTTTTTCTTTTTGTTCTTACAATAGCATATTTATCTGCCCATAAAGGAGGTCTAGATTTTATAGTTATTTGCCCCGTGACATATGTCCATGCTCCTCCATTATATTTATCTAAAGGATTAGAATTAACAATTAATGACTGAGAAGTATTAACTGCGCCATATCTCCCTGCAACATCGACATACACTAACCCATATTGATATTCATCCGATGTTTTTAGCCCTTGAACTGTATTTGCACTTAAAATAGAAATGAGATATTTCTTATCAGCTCCATTCTTTAAAATAGTAACACTAGTGCTCCCGCTTGCAGATACATTTGCAGTACCTTCAAAATAAGTGCCTAATAAAAATGCTATCCTATGAAGAAAATCATACTTTGTTTCTCCTGTTTCATATGGGACAGAGTATGTATACTGTACATCTATTGGGTTATATTTACTAATAACGAACACATCTCCAGCTACAGGATTATTAACAAATGTAAATGTTACATATGTACTAGTAGTCTCTTGTGTTACATTTAAAGTAGAATTGTTTAATGGCTTTAATACTTTTGTAGCAGAAGCATCAATTGAAACGTTATCATATCCTTCAGTATAATTACCATAAACAACATAATTACCATTAGCTAAAGCTTGAGCTTCAGCTTTTAAGGGTACGTAATCAAATGGTTTAGCAGCATCTGCTTGGTCTATAATATTTACAGGCTGAAAGGCTGTAAATACATAGGTATTTGTTTGTAGATTTGATTGTAAATAACTTGTTTGAACAACATTTACATTTTGAGGCCTAGTTGTTTGGATAGTAAAATTAGTATTATTTGCAGTAGAAGTAATAACTAAATATTGATCTTGGCTTAAATAATTTGTTCCTGACTGATAAACAGTAGCAGTTAATCCTGTCAACCCTAATTCATCAAAATTAGTTTTTATATTACCGTAAATATCTTCACTAGTTGAACTAGCATATGTTCCTCCAAAATTATATGTAGTACCTAAATAAGTAACACTAATAAAATAATCTGTAGCGGCTTGATTAAAAGTTAAATTAATTGCATAGGTGTTTTTGAAATCACCTTTTTCATAGTCAACTGAATTAATAATAGCCCAATCACCGGTATTCCCAACTCTAGCCATTATATCTACTCCCTTGACTAAATCTCCCCCACCTTCATAATTGAAAGTTAAACTTGAAGAATACCACTCAGGAAGGCCTTTAGATAAAACCCCACTAGCTCTACCTTTCTGATTTGACATATCACTTATTGGAGAAAATGTAGATTTACTATTATCCCAATAAATCCATCTATATGCAAACTGATAATTTGTATCTTTAATTTTATTAGATAAAATAGAGGGGTTATCAATAACAGCAAGATTTGCGGGAGGTGTATTAGGAGCGTATTTAATCATTGATATATCACGCTCAGTAATCACTCCATAATCTTTGTTTAAATCATAATATCTAGGAGCATTATAACCATCGGTCCATAATAAATATTTACCGTCTAATAAGTCAATGTGATTAATTCTATGAGATGTACTAAAATTTAATACAGGTATTCCACCTGTATCTGTTAAGTCCTCTATGATAATAGTTGTGGTATTTGTAGTACCATTATATTCAATTACTTTATGATACCCATCATTATTAGCAACAAAGAAATAAATTTTATTAGTATAATCAAATCCTCTAGCACCAATAACTGTGCTAGGTTCATCAGAAACAGGCAAGGTATATAATAAATCCATTCCTTTCATATTAGAGAATGAACCTAAATATCCATCAGCAGTTGAGTTAATACGGACGTTATGAGCATCTACCCAATCATTCTTAGGTAATATATGCTGATCATCATCCTTATTCATTTTGCCACCGGCAAATATTTTTTTATCAATCATTATTGTTTAGCTGCTAAATATGTGCCTCTTAAAATCTTCTCACTAGTTTGAGTCAAGTCAATTGGGTTCATTCTCATTACTGCATTTTTACGCTCACGATAGAAATTACGTTTAGCCTCTGCTTTGTCAGCTAAAGAATAATTTTTCTTAGTTCGCATAGTAGCCCAGTAGATGTACGCTTTGATTGCAGCTTGTAATTGCTCATCGCAATAATAGTTATTTTCATCCATTCCAGCAACCGCAAGATATTCAAGCACAACCCTATCATACCTAAAATGAAAATCAAATATAATCTGCCCACCATATTTATCTATTCTAAATTCTCCAATATTTGTTTGAGACCCAATGCCAAATAAAGACTGATATTGAACTCCAACAGGAGATGCAGTAGCCCAATATAAATATTGGTTACCGTTTAATATTGTTTGGTAATCTTCCGGTTGGTCTAATCTATCTGCATTGATTGCTCTATTAAATGTTAATATTTCATTCTCAGACAATGTAGCAATTTCGCCATTCTCATTAACAACGCCTATTCTTGAGTAGTTAATATAATCCAAAGGGAGTAGTGCTGTTTTATTAGCAAGTACAGTTAAATCAACTGTCTTTACAGGAGCAGCAAAATCTGTCATCAATTCGTTTTTAAAACCCTCTAAGGCTATCTTATAGAATCTAACAAAGTTGTCATCAGGAGATAATTCAGCTTCGTTAAGATAGCTGTTTACTACATCTGAAAGAGGAATATATAATGATTGCATAATTATCTAACGTCGTTAATGTCCAAATTATCGTTTGTTGTGTCTTTACCCGATTGTTGTTGTACTCTTAATTGAGCGACAACTATTTTATGAATTTCTGCAATAGCATCTAAAGACGCACTTAATTCCACATCAAGGTCATTAGCATCGCTTCCTATTGTTTTAACTCGTAATGTTGATGGTAATGCTTGATTTCTATCAGACGCACATACATAGCCTCTAGAACCTTCAACCCAATAGTAAACTGTATTAGGGATAACCGTAGTTAAATATACAGAAATCATACTTGCAGGTATTTTTCTAAATGGATTTTCAGCACCTCTATTAGCACCAACAAAAACAATACCTCTAGATTTAGGTAATCCTACCGGAGCTGTTGGCATATCAAACCACTTATATCCTGAAGTATCCTGACCATTTGAATTGTTCAACGCAATATTGCTAAACGTACAAATAAATTCATCATTCGCATATGCCACACCCTCTAAGTTTGAATTCTCATAAAAAGACTTTTTAGCCATTTCAGCTAAAGCCTTATTAATAAAAATACCTACCTGTCTAGGGGTTATATCTGAAGACTCTGCTGGTTGCCCACCATAAACGTCAACTATAATCGATTCAGCTAATTCTCTTTTAGTCATTTCTAGTTACCTTGTACTTTTTGTTGTTCAGCGTAATTAACCATTTGTTGGTCTTTAACAGAGATACCAAACATACTTAACACTTTCATACAAATATTGGTAATCTCAGTTTCGTCCCATTCTAAATCAGTAGATGTTCCTGAATTGTAAACAGGTCTTCCACTAACTACAGTATAACCCCAAACAGCTTCATTAGGTACTCGTAAGTAATCTAATGTAACAGGGGTAACTGTTGTAGGGTATATCTTATATTGATTATCTAATTGAACATAAATAGGATAATCAGCATTTGGAGTATCAATTACTGAATTTAAGAATGAAGACAATCTATCGTATTCCACTCTCTTTACCACTTTAGTGCCAAATCTCATAGAGACAGCATGCACTAAATTTGTTGGGACAGTAGCCACTCCGGCAGTTACCGTCAATGATGTCTCAGTTACAAATGGAGATAACTTTTCAGAAATCTCTTGAGTCCTTGCATAAGCCATTTTAGCTACCGGCATATTTACCGCAGCGTACTGTTCAGGCTTACCATACAACTCATTGAAACGAGCATACTGAGCCTGGTTAATCAAACGATTAAATTCATCAGGCGGCAAATATCCATTCTGTTGCTTATTAATAAGCTCCTGTACAAATAGATAGGTATCGTTAATAGACTGTGTCATTGTAAGCAAATATATGAAAAAAAAAGCACACTTAGAAAAAATCCAAGTGTGCTCAAACCAAAACTAAAACAAAAAACTATCTTATTTATTCAACTGACGTTTCAAAACTTCAATGAAGTCTTTCCCGTCATCTGATAATGACCAGTCTGTAACAAAAGATAACATGTCTTTATCTGGCGGCAACTGAACGATATCTGTCTCAGAAGCTCCCCATTTCAACATACTAAATTTGCTCTTAATAATATTCTTATCAAGACCTTGTTTAATTAAATATTTACGTCGAGTACGTGGATCATCGCAAATGTCAATTAACCCTTTAGGGTTCTTTTTAGCATAATTAGCAACAGCTTGTAATGATTCTGTTTCAGACTCGAAAGACTTACCGAACAATACAAATGTAACCATATTTAATTCACTACCAGTTAAAGACAATGCTTTATTTACAGCGTCTCTTTCTAATTGTGTTTTAGCTAATGCTTTCTTAGCAAGTAATTCATTATCTTGTAATCTGAATAATGGACCTTTACTAGAAATCTGATTTTGTTTACCTTCAATTCTATCATGATTCAAAAGGTATAAAATCAAGTTTTTATCTTTACCACTAACAGCCATCTCACTCATAAAGAAATTGATAGGATAGTTAGATAAGTCAATATGCTCTTCAGGTTGCTCGTCAATCCAAATACTATCGTAATGTGGGACATAGCGCATCTTTCTTCTTCTACCAATAGATGGGTCAAAAACTTCACAAACGTTGTTTATACCAACATAAGTTCCTTTTGAGATATCACCTATTAATTGAAATTTGTAAGTTTTATCAGGGTCAATTTGAACCCCAAACTCTTGCTCTTGAATAGTTTCTACAACTACTTCTTCTTTGATAGGTTCTTTTTTTTGAAACCCCTTTTTTTTGATTAATTCTGTTTCCATATATAATTTAAGTTAAATTCAAATATAATAAAGGGAGTATCCGAAGATACCCCCTTTAGAAAAAAATTACACATTCAAATCAATTTTCAAGTAACCGTTAGCGGCAAATACTTGAACAGCTTTGTTAGTTGTGTGTGATACAGTTACTGATAACTCTTGGTCAGTAGGCACTGGTGCCAAACCTCCAGTTTTGATAACCTTGATAACTTCACCTTCTGGTTTACCATCAACAGTTGTATAACGAACACCAAAGTGAGGGATTCTTTCTCCTGTTTGGAAGTCTGAACCTAAACCTTGAGGAACCATTAATGCAAAGTTTTTGTAGAAACCTTGAGCTGGGTTGATACCCCAAACTTGTGCTGAGTTGAAGAATGCATAATCCATCATATTTAATTGCAATCCGTAGATTGAATATGAACGGAAGTTTGCAGCAACACTCATTGGTTTTCCAGAGTTAGCAGAATCAACATAAATGATAGCACCATTTTGGTAGCTAGATTTGATGTAGTTAGAAACTTTAATCATTAATTCAGTATCGTAAAGCATATCATAGTTATTAGTATAACCATTTGCATCACTTCTACGTCTTAATTCTGCGAAGAACGCATCATCAACAGTCGTAGCTGAAGTATAACTTTCAGTAACTGATTCTAATAAACCTTTGTTAGAGTTATCTAATGTAGAAGAGTTAGTTACTGGAGCAGCGTCCATTAAGTAAACTTCTTGCATTTGTAAGAAACGCTCGATTTCCATAGGGTCGTTTAATTTCTCGATTCCCATGAAGTTACCTTGAGCATCTTTAATCTCTGTAACGTTTTGTTTAGACCAATCTGTGTACTTTTGGAAAGAACGGATAGTAACCAATTCATTTTCAATTTGCTCACGATTTACGTATAAACCATCCTTAGTTGTAGAAGCTTCTCCTACGATGTTAACTAAGAATACGAAACTAGCACCAGCAGTTACAGTTGCAACAGATGGAGTAGATAACGGCTTTAATGTAGCAGTATGAGCACCTGGAGTAGTTTTATTTACAGCAGTAACCTCATATTTGTTACCATTAACTTCGTTACGGTAAACTTGACCAACAGCAACTGGTGATAAAGTACCAGCATTTTGGTAAGAACCAGTACCTAAAGTTACAACAACAGGGTCAGTAACTGGATCTGGAGCAGCAACGTTTGCAGCAGCAACGAAAGCAGGTAAAGCCTTACCAACTTTTTCATTGTGGTAGAATTTACGGTTTTCAGTAAATTTAATTTTACCTTCAGCCTCAGTCATCAAAATGTATGACTTCTTGCTTAATAATGGATATTTCTGAATGAAACCATCGTAAGTAGAGGTTAATGGGTTTAAGAACGATAAATCTGTTATCGTTTGTACGTTCATCGTTGATTTCGAGAACGCATTAGGAGTTGTAATACTCATCTTTTTTAAAATTTAAAATTTGTTAAACATTTATTGATTTAGCATATCAAGATAGATGTTTTTGTCATTCGAATCTGCTCCTCTTCTAGATCCTGGTTCAAGTGTAACTCGTTTCAACTCCTTCTCAACGAATCTCTCTTGTGCTTTCGCAACAGCATCCTTAATTGCAGCATTAAGAATTTGCTTACCATACAACTTAAACGTTTGTTTTTCAACAAGTTGTTGGAAGGTAAGTTTTTCATCTCCTGGCTCATAAGCTGTTTTTAGCGCATTTTTTACCGCTTGCTCTTGGTCACCTTCTAATCTAAATGTTGTCGAATAATTTTCCCCTTCTTCGCCAATTTTAAAATCAAAAGATAAATCCTTAACCTGTGGTAAGGTGCTATCAACTTCTTGATTCCAAGCTTCCTGAGCTTCCTGAATTTGTTCAGGGGTAATCTCGTTTGGATCCTTGGTTTCAACCGGTGTGATTTTTTCTATCTTTGGTAATACTATTTCTTTTCTAGAAGCCTCTAATTCTGCACGCATTGCCTCAGCATCACGTCTAGCATTAATATTAGCTCTCTTTTTATCTGCTTCCCAACGAGCAAGCTCGCTAGAAGTCAAATTATCTTTCTCCTCTTCAGTTAAGTCATATAACTTATAATCATGAAGTAAGATATCTTCAATGTCTGAATCTTCAAGACCGGGATTTTCTTTTCTAATCTTTTCAACTAGCAAATCCGTTTGGTCCCATTCAGAATAATTAACTTTTGATTTTACGATATAATCGTATACCTCATCAGTTTTTCCTTCTTTCAAAAGCTCATAAAGCTCTCTTGACTCATCAGATAAATCAGCAACAGGGATTTCATCTAATTGCTTAAATCTACCTTCAGTCTTTTGTTCTAACCACTTATTAAACAATTCATCTGTTATCTGTGGTTCTACAGGAGCCGCTTGCTCTTCTGTAGTTGCTTGTTCAGTTGGAGTCTCTTCGTAATGAGTTTCTGCAACTTGTTGTGTTTCGCCTCTTTGACCGCTAATAAAAGCGGCTAAAGATGCATCACTCTCAAACGGGTTGATCCCCGCTTGGCTGTTCTGTTCCTGGTTCAATTCCTGGTTCTGATTCGTTTCCATATTGTTGGTTTAATAATTCCATTTCCATTTGCTTTGCTTGCTCATCTTCCATTAACATTTCGTCAATTTGAGATTGAATTTGAGGGTCAACAGGCTTACCTAATTTAAACGCTTCTAATTGCATTTGATATAAGAATTTACGCTTATCTACTTCTAATTCCCCTTTTAATTTAGTTGTCATTACAACAACTTCCGACTGAGCTTTAGCTTGTGATACAGCCATATCAGCTTGAGCCTTTCCTTGCATAGAAGCTTGTTGAATTTGTGCATTTTGCTCAGAATTCATTTGTGCCTCTTCCATCTTTTCTTTACGACGTTTCTTTTGCATAAATACCATATAACGGTATGCAAGTTTTACATCGTCAATGTTTTTAATATAAATAGCATCTTCCATTTCAATCAATCCACCTGCTAATGCTGCTTGAATATCTTGTTCTATTTTTTGTTTTGCAAAAGGATCCGCTTTTACTTCAAGTTTCAAATCATAGTTACTATCAGTAATTTCTTTAGACTCTTTAATGAAATCAACATTTTCTTGGCCTAAAATTCTTTTATACCCTTGGTAGTCACTTCCGTATTTCAAAGAGTCCCAAATTAATTGGCCAACATTTGTAGCTATTCTAGAACCCATATTTAACCAACCTGCATATAAATCAGCTGTAGCATTATTCGATGCTGAAATAGCTTGTTGCATTACTCCTAATCCTAATTTAGGATTTACAGCACTACCTTCTCTATATTCATTTACACCTAAATAATCTCTAACGTTATTTAAATGGAAATTATAAATATTGATTAACTCAGTCAATTTAGTTCCAAATGAAGTTTGGTTTTGCTCGATAGGTCTCCTTGAATTATTAGGATCTCCACTCATATTATTACTTCTGTAATAAACATTACCTGTCTGCTGAGCTATACTTACCAATTTCATAGGTGTAACAACTCCTGCGCCTTTATTTAACTCGATATCATATAAGCCATCAATGTCAATATAAAAACCATCTGGAGCAGCCTTAGCCATAATTTGTTGGATTTTAATCTTGGCTAAATCCATGCCTCTTACTTCAGACTTGATATTATCAACGTGTGAAGTAGGTTTCATGTTACCATCGTTATCCCACATATATGATACATATGGACTATATACTTCCTCTAAATTAGGATTACGACGAATTTGGTTTTTAGATTCACCCCATTCAGCCATTGTATTAGTACCAACATACCACCAACCTTCGTAAGCTGTCATTACTTCTTTCTTGCCAGCTCTCTTTTCAGGGTTAGTAGGGTTAGTCTCTTTGTTCATTAAATCAAAGAAGCTACGACCTTTGCTAGTCTTGCCTACAACATAGTTAATGTTCTTAACAGCTTTAAACCAAACGTGCATTACCTTAACAACAAAATCATCATAAGGTCTTACAGCCGAACTGTACCAACCATTATTCCATTCGTAGTTAACCGCAGAGTTACCATAAATACCACCAAATGATTTAGCGATACTATATAAAAACTTCTCGTCTGTTTTAAATCTTAAACGAGCTTCTGAAATACTCATTAGCTCATAATGACCAAAATAATTACAATCAGTTAAATCGTTTCTATCTGAATGGCCATAAATAAAATATTCAGGACGGATAAATTTAACTTTCACTCTACCATTATCATCTACATAAGTAAATGTTGCTGCTAAAGACTTCTTAAATCCATCTGTTAAAATTCTTTCTTTTAACTGATCAAAAACATTATTATCATTGAATGCAAAGCGTAATGCTTCTTGCATCAATAATTCTTCACGTTCTTTATCATTCATTTCAGCCCAAATGTCTAATTCCTCTTTTGATTCAGGAGTAAATGCTTTTGGGTCTTCAAGTTGCATTCCGGTTTCTTGCTCTGCTGCTGCGATGAAATCTTTTTCATCCATTCTAAACTGAGCCTCTAATTTCCTTTTAGTCTTACGTTCTTGAACAAGTTTGTTCATAGAAGTCGCAACAACCTTCTCCTCAGAGTTCATGTAACCATTGATTACAATCTTTCCGTACTTCTTTACAATAGGAGTTGGGTAAAAATCTATATTTAAGAAACTGTCCTTACCGTCAGTATCAAGTAACTTCAAATAGGGTGCTAACGGCTGATTACCTTGAAAAAATAAATCATTTTCCATAAAACGTAAGTTTCTGGCAATGATATATTGATTAGATAAATCAAATGGAGCATACGCAGCCTTAGCCACACGAACACCGTATTCATTCGTTTTCTTTACTTCATCTGGTTCAATTGGACTTGGGAAAGCCCTTGCTGAATAATCCATGCAACAAATATAGTTTTTATTTAGACTAAATCAAAGTATGAGTCGTAAGCAAATATACGAAAAAAAATAATATTAAAACCTACTGCCTCCATCTAATTTATAAGTTGGTATTAAAGATTGTAAAGATTTTGTCTCAACAACCGGTCTAGCATCCATTTCTTTCGCTGAAATTAACGAATATCCGAATGCCATAGTTAAGTCAAATATAGTTCTGTTCTCAACATCAAAATCCATCATATCCTCCAATAATTCTTTAAACCAAACTTTCTGATGATTCTGTTGCATATACTCAACCATTATGGTTAAATGATATTCAATAGCTTTTTGAGAAGTTGCAGGGATACCTGGCCTTGGTTTAATTGCTTTATTTTGATTTGTTCTTGACAAAGCCATTGGTGTCCAAATCAAAAACTTATCTAATTGATTTTCTGTAAACCAAGAATAATACTCATCGTTAATTTCCTCGACACCTATCTTGCATCCATAATATTCAGCAGCAAGAGCCCAATCAGAGAAAACAGTATGCTTCCCTTTTGGACGCGCCCAATACATTGCAACTGGCATATCAGAGTTTGCTGCATCTAATGGAGTAAACTTTCTATGTATAAATGCAGCAGCCATAGAGCCTTTACCCGATGTGATAGTGTGAGAGAAAGGGTCACAACCCATCGCAAAATCTCGTGTATTCAAAGGCTCTAACATTCCTCTTCTATTAGAACACTTATTAGATAGATTCGGATCTGGGAAATCCCAAACAACAAGCCATCTACCATCATGAGCCTCCATTATCTTTACCTTTTGAGTAGTAGTGTCTCTGACAAAATTAACCCTTCTAGGTTTCATATTAATCTGCTCAATCGTTTCTAATTGCTGATTGATATGCATTGGATTGAAATGGGAGTCAGATGCTACTTTATAAAAAGCTTCTCGCTCAACATGCGGGAACTGACGAATATATTCCGACAATGCTTCCTCATCGCCCATATTCATTAATCTTTTTCTTTCCTTAGTTTGATATTCCTTTGCACCTATCTTATGGTCAGGGCATCCAATTTCTTTTAAATATTTTGATTGCTCCGGAGTTGGGGTATCAATAATAGATTCTCCGTACTTACCAATATAACCTTCAAATCCATCATAAGCAGGTTGGAAATATTTCAATAAGCCTGATGCAGTAATCTCTTCCCATTCTTTAACCATATGATTTGATGCATCCCAAACTTTCTTAAAAGACTCACCTCCTTTATCCATCTCATTGACTGTTGATGGAACATATGCCATACCTCTTCTACGAACACCCTCTACCAAACATCTTCTAACAATAGACCAATACTTGTCGAAAGGTACATCTTTTGGGAACTTACCAGTTTCGTCAGCAAATAGGAATCGTAACCTTTTACCGTCATAAGAGTTGATTGCTGTAGGTTTAAAATCTATTCTATTATTTAATCCTCCCTGCTTACCAACAATACGTCTTGTTTTGGTCATACGCTCTCCCTGCTTCGCTATCACAAGTTCTTTGGCAGACTTATCCGTACCAGCAGATTGAGGCTTTAAGAAGTCTTCTAATTGCTTAAATCCATTCACGACCATATCGGTAAAAATAGATTTTGCGTCATCTCCTGTTTTAGAAACAATACCACAATTTATATTTGACTCTGTAATTGCGTAATATATATTAATACATGCACCTCTAGACGATGCGCCTTGTCGACGAAACTTTGTAAAGATAGTACCTAAACATCTAGGGTTAGCCTCGCAAATAGCCCACCACCAATAGAATCGCACGTCTGACATTCTGTATCTAGGGTATTCACCTGTATCTAATATCCAATAATTAAGATAAAAATAATTGATACCTGTAAGCCATAATACTTCTCCATTAACACTAATCCAAACGCCATTCAAAATCCTATCTAATTCTTTCATGAACCATTGAAGCTGCTCTTCATCCGGAGACTCCCACCATCCATCTTCAAAATGTTCTGGCACAGGCTGTCTCTCCCATAACTGATCTTCAACTGGCAAATCTTTGAATAAAATCTCTTCCCCCTTTTTATATTCAGGGAAATTAAGAACTAATCCATTTACGGTTACTGATTTTGGAATCATTAAAATTTATTTTTTTTAGCATGCTGCATCAACTGCTCTATTGCAGGAGCATCACCTTCTAATTTAATTTTCTTAGGGTCTTCTACTTTACCGGCAGCAATTAATAAATCAGCTTCAGCAGAAATCTTTTTAATAACATCTACTTGCTTTAATATCGTTGTTAGCCTTTCTGTAAATTTATCATCTTTATCATCAGATAATATCTTTAACTTATCTTTTTTACCTTGAGCAATTTTACTCATATCGTCTGCCATTACACCTGCAACTTCATTTGCGGCCATAATGAAACGATATAAATTTGAGAAGTTAAACATTGTTTCTAACCTTTCAATATAATCATCAACTTTCTTATCTCCTGAACGGATACTCTTATCTATCATTGACATAATGCAATCACCTCACTTTCTCTAAATCGAAGATATACCTTACCTTCGTATTCTATTTTATAATTTGAGTATGGAAGCAATAATACTTTATCACCTTTCTCTACCCCTATTTTATTACCATCTGCAGGATGTAATACTATAGCCTGTCTTTCATTAACCTTATCTCCAACACCATCTGGCAATATTAAAAAGCTAGAAGTAAATTCTTTTTCAAACACTTGCTCACCAATAATATATTCACCTACAGGATGCAACTCGCCATCTCTAATTACAGCAAATACATCATAATAAGATATCGGCCATAATCTTTCTTCACCAAACATAATACCTCTATGCATCTCATAACTATGGTCAAAAAATGTAAGGTAGTGTACAATTACCTCATCCCCATCTTTAAGATTCAGAGGATTCTGTTGAGGCGCGTTCACGATGATAGCTGTTGACGGATTTCGTTCGTTCAAATTGTGCCTGAAATGGCTTGCCATATAAATGCTTGTACTGCCTAGCGAATGTGTATTTTTCTCGTTTAGGTCCTTCGGCTTTACTAAAAGCCCATCTGAAATTAGGTTCATAAAAATTTATATTTAATTCGTATTCTTTATATGCTTTGAAAAAATTAGTCGTTGCCTCTTTCCCTTTTGTAGTAATAAAAAACAATTTCCTCTTAACCCTGTAATCATAATTATAAGCAATGTACTCACTCTTAACTAAAAATGATAATATCCTATCTGCCTTATTCTCGCTTACACAATGCTCTAAAAGGTTACGAACACCATCTCTAGTGAAGTATTCTAACGACAATGCATATAACATTAATATAGTAGATGGATAGTCGTATTTATTACCCGGAGACATAAACATCTTAGACATTTTCAACATTCGATGTAAATCCCTAACATGAACTATCTTTAGCTTTTTAGAAAAGAAACTATCAAAAGATAGCAAATCAAATGTTTCTTGCTTAATTACAAAGTCTAATGGTCTTAAGATTTTTATCTGAGGCTTAGGAATATGTAGCCTACTTTCTTTCCCTTCAGGGACATTAATACCCATTCTATTGAGCTTAATGATTTTTTTTAACTTCTCGTTTTCCTTCTTCATCAAAACAGTTGGCTCGTATTTTCTTTGCTCTACGGCTTCAACATATTTCTCTAATTTATTTATATACTCCCTGAATACATCAGGAAACTCAAGCGGGAACGTCGGTCTTCTCGGCTTTATCAGTTTTTTCATTCTTTGTTAATCTCTCATTTAAATACGCAACGTGTGATCTCGTTTCAGTCTTATCTTTTTTAGGGACAATATTGATGTTAATCCATCCGTCATATGTGCAATTAGTTTGCAACCAAACAATCATATCAGGAACATATCCTGACATAATCAACTTTTCTTCCCCTTCCATAAACGGGACAGCCTTAATAGCTGACACTCCATGAAAGTAAATTTTCTGCGAGGCTTGCTTTTTTTCTTTTATACCAAATGCCTCTTTTATCTTATCGAACATTTTAATTAACTTTGTAATAATACAAATATACAAATAATAGTATGAAAATTAGCGTAGGTGATATTCTCTGTAGGAAAAAGACATTAGCTCCCCCTTATATTGTTTTTAATATAACCGAAAAATACTACAAATGCTTTGCCTGCACTCCGCATGAATTTAGATTGTGTACAATTACAAAAGTAGGTAAAGAGAAGGTATCTAGGTATATACCAATGGATTATGGAAGAGAGTTTTCTTACAATAAACAATTCTTTACAGACCGTTCAATTTGCCGGTCATTCGACCACATCAAACCAGAAGGCGCATATGAGTATGTAGAAAACCATCCCCTATTTGATGCAGATATATGGAATGCTTCCAAAATGAGAATGCTTATTAACCACAATGTGCGATATAAAGTACCTCATAAAAACAAATTTAGAATTAAAGACCCCAAAAAGCTTCTTGCACAAATAGTAGAAGTAGATGGGCAACAAGCCTATGCCCCAAGGTTGGAAAATATAAAATGGACCATTACTAAACGAAAGAACCGCTTTGCGAAACAGCTTGAAGAAAAGTTTCAAAAGGAATCCGAAGAACAATATCCCGACCAGAATACAACATCACAAGAGTACAATTCTCCTTCAGAACATATTCTCTAAACTCACATATCTCTTCTTTACGAATAGCATATTTAACCCAAGTCTCTTCATACGAAGATTCTTTTGAAGGTAATCCAAGTTCTTTCAAAATAGCATCTCCTTCCGGATCAACATTCCTTCTGAAGTAAGCTTCAGCAACTACAAAATCATTCAAACTCTGGGTTGATTCTTGCATATAAATTGTTATTTATAGCATGAGAGCGCCTAGACGCTCTCATTAAACTATAATAATAATACTTGACTAATAATATATTACTCATTTAAGGTAGTATTTTTACTACTTATTTTTTCTTTGACTTTGGCATTTTAGGATAATCAGTACCGTAAAAATCAGTCATTTTTAATCCTAATTTCTTTTCAACAAAAGGTGACCTAGCAAGTTTATTGCTTTGCTCTTGTGCAGCTGCATTCAATGTCATTCTCTTGCCTATATTCTTGTCATATTTATCAGCAATACTTTGAACAGTCTTTTTAGCCGCTTCTATTCTAGCGCCTTTTAAAATTGGTTTTTTTGCTTCTTTTCTATATGAATTTGAATCTAGAACAGCGCTTGATTTCATGAATTTAGTAGAATCTTTTTTCCAATCAGCTCCGCCAATTTTTTCCATAGTAGTAGACTTAGCTACAATAGGAGACCTTTTCATCATAGGTTTTGCAGCAGGCTTTGCTACTACAGTTGTTGTTTTTTTGAAGATTGCCATTTTATTTTTTTTAAAATTGTTTCTTTTTTTTACTAGTAATTATTTTACTACCATTTGACAGAATTACTCCACCAGCTTGCAGACATTTTACCTTTAGCAATATTCTTTGCGTGACGAGCTTTAAAAGATTCTCTTCTATTTTTAGCTACTTCAGATTCTCCTGCTTTTTTAGGTGAACCTTTTACACCTTGCTGACCAAATCTAATTATTTTTTCTTTGCCTGCAGCACAAGCTTTAACAATATGAGATTTCTTCGGATGAGACGGTGTACTCTTTGGAGAGTTACACTTCATTTTAGATTTATCAACTTGCTTTGCCATTATTTATTTTTCAAGTTTATTTTTTTCTCTTGCTTCAACATAGCAGCTGTAGGTTTCTTTCCAGAACCTTTATTAGCTCTGATGTTATCCCAAAGACCTCTTTGAGACATACTACCATCTTTTCGCTTAATCATTACTTGCTTAGCCATTATCTGCCTTGACGATTATATTTTTTCTCTTGCTTATTTTTAGCCTTAGCAGCACGGCCGGTCTTTCTCTTACCGAAATTTACCTTTTCTGCTTTCGCAGCTTTTGCTGATGATTTTACTTTTGCCATATACAAATATACGAAAAAAACAAATCCAAAGTACTAGTGGACCTGGAGGGCCTCGAACCCTCGTCTTGCTGCACATCTATATTATAGCTTTTTACAAGGTTTTTGGGGTTGCTTAGAACAACCGCTCCACCACTTGGTTTAAAGTTCCAAGAAACTCAAAATTAGGCTGCTAATTTGTATTCTACAGTATTAGCTTCAACGTGAGCAAGGATATCCTCGATACCTACACTCGATAATTCAGGTTTGCCATTTAATTGTTTGCAACAAAAGCTCGTTGCCACTCCCTGTCTATAATACTTACTTGCCCAATCAATACCATGTCAGGCCCATATGTTAATTACAATCCAACCACCCGTCGGATGCTTTTTATTTCTCCTATCGTATAACCATTAAAATCGGATACCTTCTTAGCGGTAGTAAACCTTCTAACCGCTCTAGTTAGGCTATCCCTTCTAATAACATCAATGTTATCCGAAGGGACAACTACATTTACTACGCCTTGAAGTTTCCCCGATTTCAATATTGTCAAATCTGCTATATAAGGCATTATAACTCGCAGATAATATCAACTTTTCTAACTACCCAGTATTCTTCCCCTTCAACAAAGATAGGAGTACCGGAATTTCTTTGGTACGCAATTCTGATATTGACAGCAACTTGCGAATCATCAAAAGTAGACACTACTGTACCAGAAAAAGGACGCTCTACTGTAGTGTCCAATAATTCAATTGATCCAATTTGTTTTACCCCTTCATCTCTTCTGATTAAGAGGTACTCATTAAACATTTTCTTTACCATATTATATAAATTTACAATGACTAGGTTCTATTTCATGGTGACCTAAATACCACTCTATTAATTCTTTAAACTCTTCTATATTATCAATACGATACACAAAGTATCCATTTTTGGAAACTTTGTCAGCAAACATTACCTGCTCCGCTCTAAGTTTCTCGCCCGGTAGCTTCATCTCAATATATAATCCATGAGCGTTCCTGCGCGCCAAAGGTAAAAATAAATCGCAGACTCCCATAACAACTCCACTAGCTTTTAATTGTGCAGCCTCTACGATTGACCTCTTACCACCATTTGGGATGTGGTGTAATAACCCCCTAACTTCCTGATGTGTATTGTATGCCCATTGGTAACAAGTCCCTTGCAGGTTTAACTCAGATGCCTTCATTGAAATATAATTTTTTTATTCGTTCTGTCATTTTATACTCTTTCAAAAAACGCTTTGGCATTTTAGATATAATTGTTTTATTATTATATGGGCTATTAGTAGCTTTCGACCAAGACCTTGTATACTTCAAATATAACCAAAAAAACATATATGCATTGGCCTTTCTGATATAATCATCAACGTCTATAGGTAATTTATATTTCTTAATCAATGCAACTGATCTCTTCTCATTGTCAAGCTCAATAAACATAGCCCTTTTTAAATGCCTACTAATATTAGGAACATCCTCTCCTTCTAACCAACTATGAACTAAACTATATGAGTCACTATAGTTATGCCACTCATAACAATTCTCAGCCCATTGTGTCAAATGTGAATATTCGTGTACTAAAATAGATAGGAAATCTTTCCGATTGGTTGCAATAACAAGTCTTTCTTTGCCTTTGTTAGACTCAAAATATCCACCACATTGAGTATTTTTATCGAGTAGAACGAATCGTCCTTTACGCATACAGAGCTGAACCTCATAGGCTTCACACTCTTTTTTAACATAATTTATAAATGCTAATACGCCAGTTTCCATACATTACAAATATAGTATATTTTATAATTGGCACAAAATTTGTATTATTGTGCCGTATGAAATTAAGAGAATATCAATCAACGGGGATTAACCGTATTAAAGACAAGTTTAAAGAAGGTAAAAAAAGAGTAGTATTTAGGTTATCGACAGGCGGGGGCAAAAGTATTATTTTTACCCACATGGCTGTAGAAGCCATAAAAAGAGGACGAAGTGTCCTAATCATCGCAGACCGCTGGGAGTTAATGACCCAAGCTCAAACACATTTAAAACGGAACGGCATCAACCCAATGATGATTAATCCTGATTGGAAAGGTCAGATAGCACCATGTTATGTAGCATCTATCCAAACATTAAATCGCAGGAACATGCCTGAAGCCGATTTAGTGATTATTGACGAAGCACATATTAATGCTTTCAGTAGAGTATTGAATAATCATATTTATGATAATTCATTTATTGTCGGTTTAACAGCGACCCCTATCTCCACATCTAAATTTAATCTATCGGAGTTTTATCACGATATGGTTGAAGTAATAGAAATCAATGAACTTATCGAAAAAGGTTTCTTAGTCAACGCAAAGTATTTTGGTGCTTGGGAGAATTTTGGTAAACTCAAAACTCGCGGGGATGATTACGATGCTGATGAACTATTCCAAAAGTTTGATAAGAAAACAATGTATGCAGGAATGATTGATGCATATCAAGAACATACCCCAAATACAAAAGCTATTTGTTTTTGCATCAATGTTGACCATACTATCCGAACAGCGAGAGAGTTTAATGAACGTGGAATCAAAGCTGTCTTCGTTGTATCCGATACATCATTGTGTTCTGAACAAGAACGTAGAGATGCATTCGAGCAATTTGAAAAAGGAGATGCCATGGTCCTAGTCAACCAAGGTATCGTAACAAAAGGTTATGACTTCCCAGGAATTCAGACAGTTATATTAAATAGGAAAACTAAATCCCTAGCATTATATTTGCAAATGATTGGTCGTGGTTCTAGACCCCTTCCAAACAAAGAGTTCTTTAATATAATTGATATGGGGTCAAACATCCTAGAGCATGGATGGTATGATGATGTTAGAGAGTGGACTCTTACTCCACAAAAGAAAGCATCAGGAAAGAAAGGATTAGCCCCTATTAAAGAATGTTTGAATCCTGCATGTGGATGTTTAATCCCTGCAGTAAGTAAAGTGTGCAAGTTCTGTGGATTTGAATTTCCAACAGATAGAGAAAAGCTAGCAACGAGCGAAGGTATTGTAGAAATCATTAAAGAGAAACTACCGGAGATTCCTCAGCAGCTGCTAAACAAAAGATTTTCTCAAATGACCATTGAAGAATTAGAATTAATTAGAACAATAAAAGAATATAAAATAGGTTGGATGGTTCACCAATTATTAGAAAGAGGAACCGAAGCATTTAATTATTATGGAAAATTAAAAGGATACCAACATGGCTGGCAGCAACATTATCTTAAACATCGGAGACGAAGTTAAAGCAAAAATTTTTGATAAAGAAAACCCTAAGCGTACATCGCCAGGCGTGATTATCGAAATAGAAACATATCCATGTGGTATGAAATATTATAGTGTGGAATTAAAATCTGGAAAAATAGTTTTCAGATGTCAAAATGAATTAGTACTTTTACAGCCCCTCGAATAAAATAAATATATATATGAATCTAAAAATCTCGGCTTACAAGCCAAAGTATTCTTCAAAAACGGAACAGATGGTTCCTGGTGTTATCCCTTACGAAGTTGATTTCTTCGATGAGATGCTAAATATTAAAAACGGTAAATACAAAGAAATTGTAAATTCCGTGCGTAGCATCGAAATCAAAAAAGATAGGGACAGGTTTAAAATTGAAAATTTACCCGCGCTAACAATATCAGCGTTAGTGAAAGATTACAGAAAAACTGAAAACATTGTTAAACACTCTGGGTTATTAAATATTGATATTGACTCTAAAGGTAATGACCATCTTAACACAACAGAAGATTTCATTGCCCTTAAAAAATCAATCTCACAAATCCCTGCAGTTATCTGCGCATTTTTATCAGTATCAGGAGAAGGCCTAACATTTGTAGTTAAAATAAATCCTGAGCAACACGAAGATTGTTTCCGTTCTATAGAGAATGAATTAAAAGAAAATTTAAATGTATCCATAGATACAGGAACAGGAGACCAACTTCGTTTAAGGTTTGTTTCTTATGATGAAGATTTATATTTAATCAACCCTGATGATTTCCATAATAGGCCAACTTATAAGCCAACTAAACAGTATCTTGATCGTAAGCGTAAGCGCGATGTTAAAACTATTGCTCCCACAACCGATGTTGCCCATGATGTGGAGTATGTTGTTCGACAAATTGAAGAAACGAAATTAGACCTTACCTGTGGGTATAAAGATTGGAGAGATATTGGATTCGCATTAGCAGACGGTCTTGGTGAAGATGGTAGAGATTATTTTCATCGCATCTCTCAGTTCAACGATTTATATGATATAAAAGATACAGACCTACAATATGACCGTTGCTTAAATGGCAAGCGCGGGGGGCTCGAAAATTCGATCACCTATAAAACATTTTTTGGTCTAGCAAAAGATTGTGGGTTGGATATCTCACCTCGAAAAAAAAACTCCCAACAGCAGGAAAGTGAAACTCCAGAGATTAATGTATCAAAAGAAATCCAAGAGTATGTCCTTGCAAAAATAAAAGCAGGTTTATATTTTACCGAGAACGAATATAAATTTTTAGCAGAGCGCTCTAAAAGAGCAAATGATTATACCCTTAAAGCAGAGGTAGAGTATCTATACAAAAAGTACGAGTCACTATTTAACTACGATAAAAAACCAGCCATTGAAAAAATGGAGATGTATCTTGAAGCCAAATATGATTTCCGTAGAAACATCATCACCCAAAAATCAGAAGTAAAATTAAAAAAGGAAGTAGAGTTTGTTAAAGTAAATGCCGATTCTATTTATCGTGATGCATGCAAGAGAGGTTTTAATTATCCTTTAGATAAAATCAAATCACTCCTACGCTCAGACTTTGTACAAAATTATGATCCGTTCAGAGAGTATTTCGAATCACTACCAAAGTGGGATGGCGTAACGGACCACATCGCTGATTTAGCAAATCATATCCAAACAAATAACCAAGAGTTTTGGGTTAACCAATTTAAAAAAGCATTGGTGCGTTCAATCCCATGCTCAATAGCAAATCTTGAAAACCGTATCGTAATGGTACTAGTTGGAGAGAAACAAAATACCGGTAAATCAACATTCATCAAATTTTTAAATCCATTCGGTAGTAAGTACTACACCGATGAAAAATTAAAAGATGATAAAGACTCTATCATCCGTCTATCAGAAAACTTTATCTATAACTTAGAAGAATTATCTGGTGCACGTGGGTTTGAAATCAATGCCTTAAAAGCTATCATCTCAAAGAAAGCTATCAAGCAGCGTAAAGCCTATGCTGAAGATGAGGAAGAACAACCACGTAGATGTTCTTTCTGGGGGTCAACCAATACCACTCAATTCCTAACCGATACAGAAAATACTCGTTGGTTGTGTTTTGAAATTGATGAGATTGACCATTCATATAATAACTTCCATACAGGAGTACAAAAAATCGATATCCATAAAGTGTGGTCTCAAGCATATGCCCTTTACAAATTAGGATTCAATTTCCAATTAACACCAGAAGAAGAAGCATTCAGAGATTCACAAAATAAAAAATATGAAACAACAACTTCTGACTTTGAATTTGTAATGGAAGCCATTGGCCATCCCAAAGATTACCCTCACCTAGAAGAAGTACATCTAACTGCATCAAGAATTGCTGAGCACGTTCAAACAACTTTATCTGCATCAGGTGTTAGATTGGATATAAGAAACGTTCCTAGGGCTTTAAAACAGTTGGGCTTTACAGAACAGAGAGTAACGCAAAAAGATGGCACAAAACCACGAGTATATAAAGTAGTACTCAAAAGGGCAGGAACTATCAACTACGCATTAGAACCCAAACCGCTAGACTTCTAAATAAAAAACCCACTAATAAGTGGGTTTTTTTTATTCGAAATTTCTTAAATCATCATGCTCGTAATCGGCTTCCGCTCTTAAATCCTCAAGCTTCTCTATCCAATAGATAGCATCTTCTTCAGGTGTCCGGCATATAGAACATATACATCCCTGACCATGGTTGTCTTTTATTTTCATAAGTCTCTCATTCATTTCTCCAACATCTTTATTGCTTTGTCTAATATGTTAATTCTCGCCTTAACCCCGTTACCGAACATATGGAACCAATGAACATCCTTTTTATAGTGCTTCTTTGGTGCTTGTATATACAGTTCAGGGTATAAATAGTACATCTCTTTATAGTGATTCATATCACCGTGTACTTTTAGTATCGAGCACATCCCAATAACCGGCTCGCAATCCCATCTTTTATAGATTCCTCTCATGATTTTGTAAGTTTTCAGCTTATCTTTTTTAGGGATATAGTGAATTCTTAGTAAAATCAAAAAATAAGAGGCGATTTTTTTCATTTTTGCAAAGATAATGATTTTATTATAATTCTGCCACTCTTTCCATGCACTTCTGTAATACCATCATCTCCTTGCAGTCATCACCAGCAAGCCTGATCTCTCTCAAAATCTCTTTTTCGGTCTTACTATAAACCTCCATCAAGACATCAATAAGTATTTCTCTATGTTCTTCTTTCATTTTGTATGAATTTTTAGTAACGTTTCATGCACTTTCTGTCACAATTATAGCAATATTCGTGACAAATAACTGGTCATATAAAGCACAAAAACACATATAATTATCCCTTTTAAGGGTTATTTGTGGTAAGACCAAGATTCGAACTTAGAACAAAGGTTTTATCCAGTTAAACTACCTTACCAACACTCGTCTTTCCGAGTCGTCATCCCTTAAATTTGGTAAGGATGGGAAACCCTTGTAATTGAGGTAGGACTTGAACCTACATACCATTTGTGGTTTTCTCTAATATACTGTTGCAACAGTACCACAAGCGTTTTGTCACTCCTGTATGATGTCCGCTTACCTCTATCATACAATATAAGCCTTGCGAGCTAATGTGTGCGTCTAACCATTCCGCCACTCAATTATTTCACTTTACGTTCCAAAGTGTAAGCAGGTTTAGTTGCAGACTTTCCTTCCTAATGAGGACTCTTTTCGTGACACGTACATTGTTCTAAAACAATTCTATTGGTCATCACTGGCATGTTATTCATCGTTTTAATACGAAGCCACCGTATTGTTCATCGTAGTCAGGACAGGATTCGAACCTGTAAATGCGCTTTAAACTATGGATACTGCGACTTGATTTCCATTGTTTTATCCAGTTAAACTACCTGACTAACACTTGTCTTTCCAAATTGTCAACCACCTTATCTCTTATTGGTTTTTTACCTCAAAGGAAGCAGGATTTCGTAGTCAGGACAGTTCCGAGCTGCATCTCTCTTACCAATAAGAGGCGTTACCTTACGCCACCTGACTATTTGCGTTCTATTAAAAATGGAAGTTATTGCGCCTATACCATTTCGTTGATACCACCAATATGGCGTTCATTTTATTCCCTTGTTCAAGTTTTGTGAACATTTTCAAATATAGATTTTTATTCCACCATTAAGCCTATTTTTCTTGCTTTGCGCCTATATTTTCCATCATAAACCTAATTGTATATTATTTGTTAAATGTTTTTTATAAACTAATAAATTTAGATAATTCAATCAAAAGCAATCCTGCTTCTTGTTTGTTTAAAATCATTTTGCCCTTTGTGTTAATGTGGCTATGAACAATTAATGTTTTTTCATCATTATAAAATTCATCAATAGTTACAACTGGTGCTTCAATAAATTGGGTTTCTTTTGGTGTCATTTTGTTAAATGTTTTTTTAGTGCTTGTTAAATCCATATCTTCTCTATTTTAGTTTTTGGATAAAATTCAACATACCAAATTGCAAATTTCGCTCTATAAGTTTCAGTCCAATCCTTACCATTCTTGCAACATTCGTACTCATAATAGCCTGCGTAATCCCCTCCGTATTTAGCGTTGTAAGGTGTAAAGCCTAAACATTTAGCGATTCCCCTTTCATCTGCACCGCAGTAGTCGTCTAATCCTAGCTTTAAGTTCTCCCACGAATCTGCCGATGTAATAGGGAATCTATCTTCGTGGTCTAATGCGAGGTATGTTATTTTAATGCTCATATTTTTTAGTTATTATTTTCCATCATTGCGCCTATTTTTTTTGCTTTGCGCTTATTTTTTCCACCATAACGCTAAAATTGGAAATTATTTTCCAAATGTTTCGTTGTAGTATTGTTCTGCTGTTTCGTATGGCTTATCTCTAAAATGCCACGATTGATTATATGAATTGATGATTTGCTCCTTCTCCATTTCTTTGGCTTGTTTAACATATTCTATTAAATTAACACTACTTTTATAAGCATTAAAAAATTGATTAATTGGCTTATCAACTAAATCTCCTTCTTCATTAAAATATGTATCATATTCAACTAATATTTGGTCAATTAACCATTCTACTGCTGTTTTTTTTTCCATTTTGTCCACTTATAAGAATTTAACTTTATTGCTATGCACAAATACTACCCCGTCTGACTTTTCAAACCATATTGGATACTTACCACTTCTGTGTGGTATTACGGATGTTGTGAATCCTATTTTACCATTTACTGATACTTTTTTCATTTTGTTTTTTTATTCAGGTAATTCATCCCAATCTCCACTAACTAAATACCAAGTATATTTACCGACACTTTCACTCCAAGTTTCATTATTGCTGTCAAATAACCATATCCACGTTGCTAATAACATTGGGATTATACCTAATGTAATACCTACTAAAATTCTTAAAATACGTTTCATTTTGTTTGTTGTTTAAAGGTTTATTTTAATATTAACTTCGTTTAAAATTTTTAAGTAAAGTTCAGTTAAATGATCATGATAATATTTTCTTTCCCAAAATGGGGTAGTTTTGTGTTCTATAAAATCATTCATTAAATCACCTAACCCCACAATATATTCATTATGATGAATAACTACTTCACTACCATCTGTTATTAATTCACAAATAAATGGGACTTTTTTGCCCGTTTTATATTTTTCTAATTCTTTATACATTTTGTTTGTTGTTGTTTATCAATTTAAGATTGTTATTTTAAAAATTCTCGCAAAGCATCAACAACTTCTTTGTCTGTTTCTACAAGTTTGCCATTGACAAAAATATCTCCGTTTTCACAAAATTTTATAAGTTCTTTTGTCCCATTGTTTTTTAAAAAAACAATATTTTGTTCTAATAATGGATTTGTCATAAGATTTGTTCCATTACTTTTAGTGTCAAGTATTTTTAATTCCATTTTGTTTGTTGTAGCTGATGTTGGTGCTCCATTACTAACTCCTAATCCTTTAATTACACCAATTTTTGGTGCTCCATTACTAACTGCTAATCCTTTAATTACTGACATTTCTGTTTGCTTTTTCATTTTGTTTGTTGTTTAAGTTATAATTTATCTAATTTATCCTTCAATTCTTTCAACTCACTTTCTTTCTCCTCTATCTGTTGCTTTAAGGCATCTTTTTCGGGATTGCGTGGGATTAAAGCACCAAAAAAACGCTGATTAACTGATTCTAAAGTTCTAATGTAAAATAATTTTGGCGTGTAATATTGTAATTTCACAATATATGTATCATTCCACTCTATAATATCTTCAATATCGTAACCTGTTGTTGTCTTTCCCTCGAATTTATGCGTTACATTTTTAACAGCAATATGTGGATCTGTCGAAGAAACAATAGCACCATCTTCGCTTAAAAATACAGCTTCTCCGTTAGCTAAATCTTGCGCAGCAATTCCTGATATAATACCTATTTTGGTTTTATATTCACTCACAAACGAGTTAATAAATCGGTCTGCATCGTATGGGATATACAATCGGTCGTAATTATCCCAATTCTCTTTAAGAATATTCCCAACATTGCAATCATCATCACCCCAATTATTAACTAATATTGGATTTCTTTCAAATGAAAATATTTTTTTAATCTCCACCCCCAATTCCATCAATCTCGGTGCAATTTCCTCAATCCATTGCTCCCCTGTGCAAGGCATTGATAGTTTTTCTTTTAGTTTCATAATGTTATCTTATTTGTAAATATTTAGGCATACGCTTAAATTTAGGTAAATTAGTACAATTAAAAAATCTAGTAAATTCTCCATGCC